>ERZ1292623.91-Hain-H51-01um-R1-91-length-97290-cov-7_pt1 | contig 97290 bp, 83 predicted proteins | sample MGYA00564398_ERZ1292623 | MGnify/ENA primary metagenome ERZ1292623 (study PRJEB36523, sample SAMEA6512633) | groundwater metagenome | collected 2019-01-07 | study: AquaDiva: Metagenomics assemblies of 32 groundwater samples
CTTCTTGCAGCGCGCCGGGAAATTGTTTTGATTCAACAAAATGTACGTCTTCCGGCTGGTATTGGTACAACGGCGGATGCTGGAGTTCGCCGCAGTCCAACACCACAGGAACAGGTTGCGGCAGTTATGTCAGCCAATCAAGCTGTACGGCAATATCGGGATGTTATTGGACTCAAACCGCGTCCGGCGGAAACTGCCAGCCATCGTCTACTACCGGAGGCAGTGGTTGCAGCCAGTCGCTTATCGCGCTTTTAGGCACCGGCTGCCATTCAATGTACACTGATTCGTCAGGAAAACAGGTTTATTGCGACGGTCCGATGACTAAATCCGCCAAAGAAGGAGACACAACAACTACTTTAGGATGCCAGTCCGGCGGCACTTCCACTACCGCTCGATGCGTTTATTACACTCAAGCAACTTGCGACGCCGACTCAATATGTAAATGGGTAACGGATAGAGGTTGCGGGTCCAAAGCGCAATGTAATGACGGATTGGATAATGATAATGACGGGAAAATTGATTATCCCGCGGATACCGGCTGTAATGAGGCATTTGATAATGATGAGGCTGGGCCGACAACCACAACTGCTTGTTCAACCGGCCAGTATTGGGATACTGTTTCCAATTCCTGCAAAACTTCAACCGTTGCCTCGGCTTGTTCCGACGGCAAAGACAATGACAGCGACGGGCAAATTGATTATCCGGCGGACACTGGTTGTTCTGGCGCGGATGATAACGATGAAACCGCGCCCGCGCCTGTCATAACTATTCCCGCGGCGCCAAGCGGCCTTACCCACGCGCTTTCCGGCAGCAGCGCTACTTTGAATTGGACTGATAACGCGACCAATGAGACTTCTTATGAAATTGAGAAAAAATCATCCGGAGAAACAAGTTGGTCCCCGGCGGGCAGCGCAGGCGCTTTTAGCGGAAACGGAACATATACTGTTACGGCTCCTGTTTCAAGTTCATACGAATATAGGGTAAAGGCCTGCAATAGCGCCGGATGTTCAACGCCGTCAAATAGCGTAACCATTACGGTTGCCGCTTGCAGTTCTCCCGGAAATTGCGCCAATTCCGCGGATTGTTCGTCAGCCGGATATTATTGGTGCGCCAACGCAAATATCTGTTATTCCAGTTCTTCTTCTTGTTCTACTTCCACATCCTGTAGCACTCCGAGCAATTGTTTGGATTCGGCAATCTGTACGTCTTCCGGATGGTATTGGTACAGCGGCGGATGCTGGAGCTCGCCGCAATCCGGCACCAGCAATTCGGCCACTGCTTGCACTCAAGCCGGAGGAACTTGGAATTCTTCCACAAGTTATTGTCAAATGCCAAGCACAAGCACCACCTGTCCTTCCGGCCAATATTGGAGCGGCACTGCTTGCGTGACAACTACCACTACTAGCGGTTGCGGATCCTGGATGAGCCAGAGCGACTGTACTTCGCATACCGGCTGCGCCTGGAATGGCACGAGTAATTATTGCTACTATCAGTAGATATATTAAATTAATCTTCCAATAATTTTATTTTTAGTTTCCGCGCCCGGCGGCCTTCAAAACTTTTTAAAAAATTTTCAAGACTTGAAATTGTGTAGAGGCGATAATTGTTAATCGGATGGCGGATCGCGGCGAGTTGTCCGCGTTTATCCCAATTGCGCAGGGTAAGAGGCGAAATTCCCAGATATTTTGCCGCTTCTTTAATTGTCAGAAATCTTTTCATTCTTATATTGTGCATAACGATTTTTTGCCAGTCAAATGATTATGATGTTATTATAAAATTATGTCCGGGAAAATTATCAGATTAGCCAATAGCGGTTATTTAGGGCTGGATAATATCAGTCGCCTCGGAATCTATTTATTGGGATTTTTACTGCCGCTCTGGGTTCTGCCGGTCACTTCAAATCCTTTGGGAATCAATAAGGTAGTCTTGGCTTATTTTCTTATTTTATTTTCCCTTGCGGTCTGGCTTATCGGCCGGATTAAAACCAGGCGACTGGCGCTGCCTAAAAATTATCTGTCTTTAGCCTTGATTATATTGGTTCTGGTTGCGGCGGTTTCAGGCGTTTTTTCAATCAGCCGGCACACCTCTTTTTTTGAATTAAGCCAGAATCCTTCGGGCGTCCCGGCGGTTTTGATGTTTGTTTTGGCCGGTTTCCTGGTTTATTTTAATTTTGGTTCAAGCCGCCATGTCTTTATTTGGCTTTTGTTTTTTTTAAGTTCGGCTTTTCTTGTTTTTTTGATTCAGTTTTTCTGGACGGTTTTGGGATTGAATTTATTGCCTTTTATTGATTTTTCCCAGCCGACCGCGAACCTGATCGGCTCCTGGAGCGAATTCGGCGTTTATTTCAGTTTGGTCGGTTTTATTTCCATTTTTCTTTTTGAAGTTTTTCCTTCAATGCCGCTCCGCCCGGCTTTTTTGATTTTGGCTTTTTTATCTCTGGTGGCGGCCGCGGCCGGCGGGAATAAAATTATTTTGTGGGTTCTTTTTATTTTTTTGCTGATGCTTCTGACTTATCTTTTTTCATTAAAAGTTCCGACCATCCGAAACTTTTTCAGGCCGGCGCTTATTTTGTCTTTAATTATTTTAATTTTTATTTTGACGCCGACGCTCTCAGCTCTTTTCATTTCGTTTTTAAGCGCCGAGTCGGTTGAAATCCGCCCGTCCTGGCCGGCTTCTTTGACAGTGGTCAGGCAGGCTTTGAGCGAAAATATTTTTTTGGGGTCGGGTCCGGCGACTTTCGTTTATGATTGGAACCGCTACAAGCCGCTGGCGGTGAATCAAAGTTCATTTTGGGCCGCCAGTTTTTCGAGCGGCGCCGCGTTTCTGCCTTCAGTTTTGGCCGAAACCGGCCTTTTCGGCCTCGCTGCGATTATTTTGCTTGCGCTGGCGTTTATTTTTTACGGCTGGCGGGCTTTTTTCCGGCTCCGCCAAAATGAGACCCAACCGTTCGCGATCCTGACCATTTTTGTCATTTTAATGTTTTTGGTTTACGCCGCGGTTTATAATCTCAATTTCCTTTTATTTCTTTTTCTTTTCTTGTTTTTGGGAATGTTTATGGTTTTGCTTTCCGAGTTGGGACTTGCCAAAAAATACGAGATTGTTCTTTTTCAGAATTCGGGACCCGGTTTTATCTCAACATTTGCGGTTATTTTCATGCTTATTGCCGGATTTTCGGGTTTTTACATTTTTGGCAAAAAATATGCCGCAGCTTATTTTTTCAGTGAAGGCCTGAAATTCAGCGCGCAAGGCAATGCGCCTGAAGCGGCATCGTCTTTGAGCCGGGCTTTGGCTCTTGACAGCCGTGATCAATATTTTCGCCAGGCGGCCGAAATTGAGCTAAGCCGGATTTCGGCGCTTCTGGGACAGTCGGGAATCAGTCCGGATGATTTACAAACCGGTTTCCAGAATTTTTTAAACCAAGCGGTCGGGGACGCCAAAGCGGCAATTGAATTGAATCCGGTTGACGCTTCCAATTGGTTTACGCTCGGACGGATTTACGAATCAGTTCTGCCTCTCCGGATTACGGAGGCCTCGGATTTTGCCTTAGCGGCTTATATTGAGTCCGCCGCCAGAAATCCGACCAGCCCCGAACCGCTGCTCGCCCAAGCCAGGGTCCAGTTGTTTCTTGGAAAAGAATCTGAAACCAGAGGTTTGCTTGCAGCCGCGCTGCGGCTGAAAAATAATTATGCTCCGGCTCATTTGCTGCTGGCTCAACTGGAGGATCGGGCCGGCAATGTTAAAAAAGCGATTGAATACTCCGAAGCCGCGGCGGTTTTGAGTCCGGGAGACGGGACGGCGCTTTTCCAACTCGGATTTTTGTATTATCGCGCCGATCGTTTTGATGACGCTCGCCGGGTTTTGGAACAGGCGGCCGGACTTAATCCGAATTATTCCAACGCTCTTTATTTTCTTGGTTTGATTTATGATCGCTTCGGGGATAAAAATTCGGCAATTTCTCTTTTTGAACGGATCAAGGCTTTTAATCCCGATAATCAGGAAGTTCAAAAAATTCTTGCCAATCTCAAAGCCGGCAAAGAGGCTTTGGACGGCATTTCTTCTCCGTCCGGGCCGCAAACGCAAGAAAAAATAAAAGTTCCGGTTAAAAATAAAAAGCGTTAAGACCTAAACTATATTTATTCGTGGTCAAAAAATTGCTGGCTGTTTTCAACCGGGAAATCGCAGGCGTTCATCAAGCCGCTTTTTTGCTTGGCTTGGCCAGTATTGCCGCCAAAATTTTGGCAATTTTGCGCGATCGGCTTTTGGCCGGTTTATTCGGCGCCGGCCAGTCTCTTGACATTTATTTTGCCGCCTTTCGGATTCCGGATTTTTTATACACCGCCTCGCTGCTCTTGGTTGCCAGCGCCGCGGTAATGCCTCTTCTGATTCAAAAAGAACGAGCCGGTTCCGAGCCGGCTCGCCGTTTCATTTCGGAATTGATAAGCGTTTTTGCTTTAATAATGATTTTGTCGGCCACGATCGCTTTTTTATTTATGCCTTTTTTGGCGCGGCTGATCGCGCCCGGATTTTCCCAAGACAATTTTTCGCAAATGGTCGCGCTCTCCCGGATTCTTCTTCTTTCGCCGATTCTGCTCGGCCTCTCGGCTTTGATATCTTCGGTTATTCAGGCTCACCGCCGTTTTTTCATTTATGCCGTCAGTCCGGTTCTTTACAACGCCGGCATTATTTTCGGCATCTTGTTTTTTTATCCGATTATCGGTTTTTCCGGTTTGGTCTGGGGCGTGGTTTTGGGGGCATTGGCTCATATTTTAATTCAGCTGCCCAGCCTCCATTCGCTGGGGTACTGGCCGAAGCCCGCGCTTCGCGTAAATTTTCGGGATATTCTGAATGTTTTTTATCTTTCTTTGCCGCGTTCAATCGGTCTGGAGATCAATCAGATTATTCTGATTGTAATTACTGCCATGGCTTCGGCTTTGAGCGCCGGTTCAATCGCTGTTTTTCAATTGTCTTACAATCTTTACAGCATTCCTTTGGGAGTGATCGGCCTTTCTTACAGTCTGGCCGCTTTTCCGGCGCTGGCCCGTTCTTTTGCCGATGGTAAAACCGGGGAGTTTGAGGTCAATGTTAATTCTTCAATTCGCCATATTATTTTCTGGTCAACGCCCGCGGCGATTTTATTTATTGTTTTGCGGGCCCATATCGTCAGAGTGGTTTTGGGCGCCGGCGCTTTCGGATGGGCCGATACCCGCCTGACTGCCGCGGCTCTTGGAATTTTCAGCGTAGCCATTGTGGCTCAAAGCGTTTCTATTTTGCTGGTTCGGGCTTTTTACGCCGCCGGCCGGGTGGCTTTTCCGCTTTTGGTTGATGTTTTTACCGCGGGCGTTATTATCGGATTTTCTTACGGATTTCTTAAACTTTTTGAGATCAGCCGTTCTTTTCAATTGTTTTTCAACGCCTTTTTACGGGTTGAAGATTTGTCCCAAACATCTGTTTTGATTTTAGTTTTCGCTTTTTCGCTGGGATCGGTGCTTGATGTTTTTTTGCTTTGGCTGGGATTTGTCAGGATTTTTCGTTTTTCAGACGGCAAACTTCGGAAATCCGCGTTTAAAAACGCTTTGGCCGGAGCGGCGCTCGGAGCGTCAACTTACGGTTTGCTTCGTTTGACCGGCGTCTGGTTTGATCTTAAGACTTTTGGGAGCGTTTTTTTTCACGGTTTTTTGGCCGGGACCGGCGGAATCGCGGCCGCCGCGGCAGTTCATTGGTTTTTGCGCAACGAGGAGCTTTTTGAAATTTTAGATGCGCTTCGCCGCAAATTCTGGTCCAGGCCGGTTATCGCTTCCGAACCGCAAAGCGCCAGCCAGGGATAAGATTGATCAATGGAGCAAATAACTGTTAAAAATCAATTAGCAAATAAGATAACAATGAAACGGATTTGCGAGATTTTGCGTTCGGGAGGGGTTGTCGCGGCTCCGACCGATACCGTTTACGGATTTTTGGCTGACGCCGGAAATGAAAAAGCAATTAATAAAGTTTTTGAAATTAAGGGCCGTCCGAGAGAAAAAGCGCTTCCGGTTTTTATTTCTTCTTTTGATATGCTTTTTAAGATTGCCAACGCCGCAGACTCGCGAGTCTTGAAATTTTTAAAAGAAAATTGGCCGGGTAAAATCACTGCCGTTCTGCCGCTTCGCGCCGGCGCCGGCGGCTACATTTGTTCTTTGAAAGAAACGATCGCTGTCCGGATGCCGGACAGCGCTTTGATTTTGAAGATTATCAGGAGTTTCGGCGGTCCGGTTACCGGCACTTCGGCAAATATTTCCGGCCGGCCGGAACAAACTAAAATTAAAAATCTGATAAAAGAATTTGAAAGAGCGCCAACCCGGCCGGATTTGGTTTTGAACGCCGGCGATTTGCCGAGAAGCAGGCCGTCAACCGTAATTGATTTGACTGGCTGGCCGCCTAAAATCTTGCGCCAAGGCGCGGTTAATATCTCATATTAAAAATCTGGTTTTGTATAGAGTCGTTTGAACATTGACTTGACATTTGACATATATTAAGTTAGATTTCTATTAAGTGATATGGGCAATAATTTTAATAATTTTGAAGAAGTTTCCAAAAGTTTATTAAAAGAATTTTCAGGGCGCGCTAAAGACGTTATTGAACGTCGTTTTGGCATTGGTTCAAAGTCAAAAAGACAAACCTTGGAAGCAATCGGCCAGTTTTACAAAATTACCCGCGAGCGAGTCCGCCAGATTGAAGACGCGGCTTTAAACAAGCTCCGTTTGAGCCAATCTTTTGATTCATTAACTTCTCCTTTGTTTGAAATTTTCCAGAAAGAGCTTGAAAAAAGAGGCGGAGTTTGCCGCGAAGACCATTTTATTGCCGGGTTTGCGCATGGCGAACGGGATAAAAATTATGCCCTCTTTTTCCTTTTTTTAGGCAGTCCGTTTTCGCGATTAAGCGCCGACGGGTCATTTTACAGCCGATGGACGATTAATAAAGAGAATGCTTCCAAAGTTGAAAGAGCCGTCGCCAGTTTTGCTGAAAGTTTGGGACAAGAGCCGTTAACTGAAAACGAAATACTTGACCGTTTCAACCGGCATGTTGCCGCGAGTCTCAACCATACATTAGAAAAATCAGCTCTGCTTTCGTGGCTCGGCATTTCCAAAGAGATTACCGTTAATCCTCTGGGTGAATGGGGACTCAATTCTTCGCTTCTGGTCCGTCCGCGCGGCATGCGGGATTTTGCCTATCTTGTTTTGAAAAAGCACGGATCGCCCCTCCATTTTCGCGAGGTTGCCAAAAAAATTGAAGATCTGGCCGGCCGGCGTTCCCATGTCCAGACGGTCCATAACGAACTTATCAAAGACGATCGCTTTATTCTGGTCGGCCGCGGACTTTACGCTCTTTCAGGCTGGGGCTATCAGCCCGGAACCATAAAAGACATAATCACCAATATTTTGAAAAATCACGGTCCGCTTTCAAAAGTCGAGCTGGTTCAAAAAGCTCTTCAGGAAAGGCATGTTAAAGAAAACACGGTGCTGATCAATCTTCAAAATAAAACTCATTTTAAGCGTCTTGACGACGGCCTCTATCATTTGGCCTGAGGGAGTTGCCTGAAATTTTCAAGTTTCAGCCATAATTTTATTTATTGCTATTCCAAAATTTTGTGTAATTTGGCATAATATAAGCAATGCCGCAATTTAAGGGTTTTTCTTTAACCGTTTTATGGAATTTTATTGCGCCGGCGCTTAATTTTATCGCCGATCTTTGGTGGTTGTGGCTTTTCATCATTTCGGCGATACTGGCAAAAAATCTTTGGCAACATTTGCGGATTTCGCGTTTTAAAAACGACAACCGCTGGGTTCTTTTGGAAATTTTAATCCCGCGCGAAATCCGGAAATCGCCAAAGGCGATGGAGCAGATTTTAAATCAAATTTACAGCTTGAGAAATTCTCCCGAAAACTTCGTTGAAAAATATTTTGAGGGCGAAGTGACTCTTTGGTGGAGTCTGGAAGTCGCCAGTTTCGGCGGCGAGGTTCATTTTTTTATCCGGACGCCGGAAAAGTATAAAAATATCATAGAATCCAACATTTATGCCAATTACAAAGACGCCGAAGTAGTTGAAGTTCAGGATTATGTCCTGCGTCTGCCGGAACGAACAACCGATTTATACAAAATGGGAATGGATCTTTTCGGTTTGGAGCTGACTCTGGGGCGCGAGAGCGCCTATCCCATCAGAACCTATCCCCAGTTTGAAGCCATGGAAGAAGAAAAGGCTCTTGATCCGATATCGGGCCTTATTGAAGTTTTAAGCAAACTGAAAAAAGAAGAACAGGTTTGGCTTCAGATTTTGATCAAGCCGGCCGATCCTTTGTGGAAAGAAAAGGGTTATAAATTAGTCAAAAAATTGCAGGAAAAAACCTTTTCCAAAGTTAGTATTTCAGAAGGAAAGTCGCTGGCTATCGGCCGGACGACTCCCGGTGAGGAAGACATCATAAAAAATATTGAATATAAACTGGCAAAGGCGGCTTTTGAAACTGTTATCCGTTATGTTTATTTCGCTCCGCGGTCTATTTTTAACAAACAATTGCCTTACAGAGGAGTTCGGGGCTGTTTTGCCCAGTATTCGGCTCAGAACATGAATTATTTTGTTCCGAACATTGCGGTCCGAACCATGGTTTGGTGGGTTAAATTTCCGTTTTTCTTTTCCAAAAAAAGAGAAGAAGGGAGGAAGCAGCGCGTCTATCAGAATTATCGCTTGCGGCGAATGCCGGAAGAAATCGCGATCGGCAAAGTTTTAAACTCCCAGTTTTTTTATTTTGACAACAAGTCAAAGCCGGCAATATTTTCAAGCGAAGAGATCGCGACATTTTATCATTTGCCTTCTTTCCTGATTTTAACCGCGCCTTTCATCAAGCGGGTTGAAGCCAAACGGATGGGTCCGCCGGCCGGATTGCCTATTTTCGGCGAAGAGGAAGAAATTCCCGGGATTAAAATGCCGGAGGAACGCAAATCAGCCAAAAAATGAATCAAGCCGCAAGTTCCAAGTGCCAAAATTGCCGGCAAAACTTCACGAAAACAATTCCTGCCCCAATGAATTTGAAACAACCTATTCACCGGACCGCAAAGAAATTGTTTATTGCGAACAGTGTTATCAGAGCGAGATTTTGTGAGAAACTGTGTTGGTTTAATTTATTTTAAATTGTTATTCTTAAAATAATGCCCATAAATTTTAACGCGATTGGAAGCATGCTCGGGCCTTTTGGTTTTTTGGCAGATATTGGCTTCTGGCAAAATTTTTATGTAGTTTTGCGCCAGATTTTGATTGCGGGCGCCGGGGCGCTTTTTATTCTTTCAGTTTGGCTTTTGATTAAAATCTGGTCGCTCAAACTCCGTTTTTATATTTATGAAGGTTACAGGGCTTATCGCACTCCCGGCAGAGAAACCACTTTTGAAGAAGAACAAAGGCTTGCCAGCCGCAGGAAATGGGACGCTATCATCAAAAAAGTTGAATCGCGGGGAGCGGCCGGTTTCGGCATGGCTGTTATTGAAGCTGATATTTTAACCGAAGAAATAATGGGCCGGATGGGTTTTATCGGCAAAAATCTGGCGGAACGCCTGCGTTCGCTTGCGCCGGGCGAACTGGAAAGTGCCAATGACCTTTGGTCCGCCCACAAATTAAGAAATAAAATAGCCCACGAGCAGGAATTTCAGCCGTCCAAGGAAGAAACGGTTGAGGCCTTGGCGGCTTACAAAAAAGCCTTGCAAGATTTGGGCGCGATATAAAGACATTAGAAAACTTAACATGCTAAGAGAAGGAAAAATTCAAATAATCAAATATGCTCCGCCTCCGCCGGAATTGCCGGTCTATAAATATGTTGATCCGCGCGAAACCGTCTTTTTCGGCCGGACCAATTATGTCGCCGGACTTGAAGAGAAAAGATTTATTTTCGGCATTAAAAGAAAAGACCGCCGGCGCCATATGTATGTCGTCGGCAAAAGCGGCGTCGGAAAAAGCAAACTATTGGAAATGATGATCCGTCAGGATATCCGCTACGGCCACGGGCTTTGCTTGATTGATCCTCACGGCGACGTGATTGAGGAGATTTTGAAGTTCATTCCCGAAGAGCGCGCTCGCGATACGGTTATCATTGATCCTTCGGATATTGACTGGCCGGTTTCTTTTAATCCTTTGCAAAATATCAATCCCGAACTGAAGCACCAAGTCGCCCAAGGTTTGATTGAAGTGATGGAAAAGCAGTTCGGCGCGAACTGGACGCCTCGTTTGGAACATGTTTTTCGTTTTACGGTGCTGGCGCTTCTGGATTTTCCGATGGCCACCATGCGCGGAATGATTTCAATGCTGACTGACCGGAGATACCGTCAGAAAGTCGTGGAGTTCATCGGCGATGAGATGGTCAAACGTTTCTGGGCGATAGAATTTGCCGACTGGTCGGAAAAATTTGACACCGAGGCCATTATTCCTTTGGTCAACAAGCTCGGCCAGTTTTTATCCAATCCTTATTTGCGCCATATTTTCGGCCAACGCGAAAATAAAATTGATTTGGAACATATAATGAACAGCCGTAAAATACTCCTGATCAACCTTTCCAAAGGGAAACTGGGCGAAGAAAATTCAAGCTTTTTCGGTTCAATATTCATCACCAAGATCAAGCAGGCCGGAATGGCCCGGGCGGCCGTGGCCGAGAGCGAACGCAAAGATTTTTATCTTTATGTTGATGAATTTCATAATTTGGTCACAACCACTTTTGAAAATTTATTTTCCGAAGCCAGAAAGTACGGCCTTAATATGATTGTGGCCCACCAGTATATGGGCCAGCTTTTGCCGCGGGTGCATGATACGGTTTTGGGCAATGTCGGCACCATTGTCGTTTTCAGGGTCGGAGGAGACGACGCCGCCAAACTGGAGAGCGAAATGACGCCGGTTTTTAAAGCCAAAGACATGATTAATCTCGGCATGCAGGAATTCTACGTAAAAATGACCATTGACGGCGACACTTCCGATCCTTTCTCGGCTGAAACGCTCAAAGTCTTGCCAACGGCGCACCAATCGTTTAAAGAAGAAATTATTGATTTTTGCCGCAAAAATTACGCCGCTCAAGCCCAAGAAGTGAAACGAAAAATTACTGAAGAGGAAACCGAACTTTTGGGCCTTGCTCCCGAAGAAGAAAAAAAAGAAGAAGCGTCTTCGGCGGTTTCTCAAGCGCCCGGCGAAAAATCGGAAAATTCTCAAAACTCCGAACCTCTTGTCTGAAATAAAATTTGCAGACATAATTTAAATAATCCCATGGCCATTCAAAAAGAAAGAGTTTATTTTGCCAGAACAAATTTTAGAGGTCAGAATAAAATTTTCGGCATTAAATTGCCGGATCGCCGGCAGCATATGTATGTTGTCGGGAAAACCGGCACCGGCAAAACCAACCTGATCAAAAATATAGCCATTCAGGATATAAACTCCGGCCGGGGCCTCTGCGTTGTTGATCCTCACGGCGAGCTAGTTGAAGAACTTTTGGAAAAAATTCCGAAAGAACGCTCCAAAGACGTGATTTATTTCAATCCGGCCGACTCGGAACATCCTCTGGGTTTCAACGTCTTGGAAGTTCCCGATAAAAAATACAAGCATTTGATTGCGCAGGGCCTGATCGGAATTTTTACCAAAATCTGGGCCAATGTCTGGTCGGCCCGGATGGAGTATATTTTAAATAACTGCATTTTGGCCTTGATTGAAACGCCGGGCACCACGCTCTTGGGCATTCAGCGCATTTTGACCGACAAAGATTACCGCCAGCGGATTTTAGCCAATGTAACCGACCCGGTCGTGCGCGCTTTTTGGATGAATGAATATGAAGTCTGGCAGGATCGCTTCCGCAACGAAGCCATTGTTCCGATTCAAAATAAAGTCGGCCAGTTCGTCGCGACATCTTTGATCCGAAACATTGTCGGCCAGGCCAAATCAAGCTTTGAAGTTTTTGAGTTGATGAACGAGGGCAAAATTCTTCTGGTCAATATTTCCAAAGGCCGGATTGGCGAGGAAAATTCAATGCTTTTGGGAGCCATGCTTATCACTAAAATTCAGCTGGCGGCCATGGAACGGGTCCGCATCCCCGAAAATGAAAGGCGCGATTTTTATCTTTATGTTGACGAGTTCCAGAATTTCGCCACCGAATCGTTTGCTTCCATTCTTTCCGAAGCCAGAAAATACCGGCTTAATCTGATTATTTCGCATCAATACACCGGCCAGCTGATTAGCCAGACGACAACGACGATCCGCGACGCCGTTTTCGGCAATGTCGGCACGATGATTTTTTTCAGAGTCGGAGCGACCGACGCCGAGTTTCTGGAAAAAGAAATCACGCCCGAATTCGTCATAGACGACCTCGTCAATCTGCCCAATTACAATATTTATCTCAAATTAATGGTTGACGGCATATCAACCCGGCCTTTTTCGGCCGTTACCATACCGCCTTTGGCCACGACCGCCGATATGGCCGATCCGAAAATTATCGTTGATAATTCCCGAAAGCAATATGCCCGATCGGCAAACAAGGTTGAAGGAGATATCAAGCGCTGGAGTTCTTCTTTGCCGGGAACGACTGAAGCCGAAGAAGAATTTTTCACCGAAGGCGGATCCGCCTATGGCGGAAAAGTTAAAACCGGCGACAAATTTGAAAGTCCGTGCTGGATTTGCAAAAAAACCGCGTCAGTTCCTTTCAAGCCCGACGGCCAAAGGCCGGTCTATTGCTCGGAGTGTTTGAAAAAGATTGAAGCCGGCCAACTGCGGCCTTTGCGTCCGCTGCCGACGGCCGGAAAAGAGCGCGAAGAATTCGGCGGAGAACTCGGTGAATTGGGCATTGAGTTTAATTTGCCTCAAAATAAGGTAAAGACATTCTCAAAGCCGGGCTTCAAAGCTCCGCATCCGGAATTTTCGCCGAAAGCCCGGCCCGCGCCCGGAAAAATTATGCCGAATATCAGAGAGGGCGAATTGGTGGTCAAGGATGTTAAGCCAAAACGCGCGCTTTCTTTGCAAGATTTGAAGCCGCGGGCAGAAAAATCAAAACCAAAAGAATCTAATTTGGATGAATTGCGCCGGGTTCTGAAAGAATCGCTTGCCAAAGAAGAAAAACCGATGGCCGAAACTCAAAAAAATCAGAATGCGGCGCCGTCTTCACAAAAGGAGCCGTCTTCCAAATCAGGCGTGCTTAAACCCGGCGAGTCAATAAAATTTGAATAAAGCTCAAATGTTTTTTGGAGTTGTTTTTCTTTTGAAAATTCTTTAAGCACTTTTTGGCGCAAGTTTTGAGCAAGTATCCGGCCTAACTCCGGATCTTTTTTTAATCTTAAAACTGCTTCAGTCAGTTTTTGGGGATCGGCCGGCGGTATTAAAAGTCCGGTTTTTCCGTCTTCTATGATTTCAGGGATTCCGCCGACAGAGCTGGCAATAACCGGGATTCCGGCCAGACCCGCTTCAAGCACCGCGTAGGGCAGTCCTTCTTTCAGCGACGGAAACACGAATACGTCAAAAGCTTTGAGATAAGCCGCCGCCGGAAAAAGATCTCTTACTAAAATCACGTGTCGGCCGGTTTTTTCATTTTCAATTTGTCGGCGAGTTTTTTGCCAGCCGCTGCCCCAAGCCGCGATTACGGTTTTTATTTTTTCGTCTTTTTTAGCCAAGACGCCGGCGGCCGGTACCAGATATTCGTAGCCTTTATTTTTGACAAATTCGCCGACGGTGCCGACAATAAAATCATCGGTTTCAAACCGCGCATTCGGCATTTTTTTCCGGATTTCGTTTTTAGCAAGAAACAAGATTTCGTTTTCGGAGATTCCGTTATGGATGGTCAATAATTTTTCAGGCCGGGCCAGTCCGGTTTGGACGGCAATTTGGCGGTCAAAGTTTGAAACGCAGATGACTTGATCGTAAAACCATAAAGTTATTTTGGAAAGAATCCGGATGAAGAAAATTTGCCAGCGCGGCCTATCTTCCAGAAAACTCCAGCCGTGGACCGTAAATATTGTCCGCAGTTTTTTTCGGGAAAGCATTTTATAAATAAACGCGGCCGGGCCGGCAATGCCGGCGGCTTGGGGGCTTGAAGAATGAAGAATATCGGGACGGAAAGAAAAAAGAATTTTAAGCGTTTTTAAAAAAACCGCAAATGCCCCCAAAGGCCCCATTTCGCGCTTAAGTCCGCCAAGCGAAATAAAAGGTATTGACGCTTCTTGCAGGCGGCCGGCCAGAGGTCCGCGGCCGCCACCGGCCACCGCGGCGTCGTATCCCTTCTTTTGGGCGCAAGCGGCGAGGTCATAGACATGTTTTCCGGCTCCTCCCCAGACCGACTTGGTGATAAGGTATAAAATTTTAGCGCGATTGACCATAAGTAAATTTTATTACATAATAGTGAGAAATTGCTTAAATTTCAACAAATGAATGAACTTGCCCCAAAGCCAAAGATTTTTATTTTTTCAACGGCCTATTTGCCGATGATCGGCGGCGCGGAGCTGGCAATTAAAGAAATAACTGATCGCCTCGCCGATGATTTTGATTTTGTTTTGCTTACGACGAGACTAAAGCGTTCGCTCCCCAAATGCGAGCGAATTGGCAGAGTCCAGATCAGGCGTTTTGGCTCGGGGCTGCTGCCGTATTTGGACAAAGCGCTTTCTCCGTTTTTGGCCGCTTATTTTGTTTATAAATTTATGAAAAAACATCCGGTGCATCTTTTTTGGAGCATGATGGTGACCTTTACCAGCGGCGCGCCGTTTATCTTGAAGTTTTTGGGGCTGGATAAAAATGTGCCGATACTCCTTAGCTTGCAGGAAGGCGATACTGAAGATCATCTGCGATCAGCTAATTTGGGTTTGACTGGCCTGGCTTGGAAATTGGCCGCGCCGCGCGCGACTAAAGTCCAGACAATCAGTTTTTATCTGAAAAAACTTGCGGTTAAATTCGGCGTGAATCTCGCGGAAACCGAAGTTGTTCCCAACGGGGTTGATCTTGAAAATTTTTCGCGCCGTTTGCAGCCGGATCGCGTCAAAGAACTTCGCATCCGTCTTGGCCTTCCGACCGGAAAGCCGATTATAATTACTGCTTCGCGCCTTGTCCGCAAAAACGGGATTGATATTTTGATTAAGTCCCTGGCCGATATTCCGGAAGCCCGTCTTTTAATCGCCGGCGCCGGCCCTCAAGAAAAAGAACTGCGGAATCTTGCCCGAAAATTAAAAAAAGAAAAAATGATCCATTGGTTGGGAAGCGTCAATCACAAGAAGCTGGCCGAATTTTTGGCAATTTCCCATGTTTTTGCCAGACCCTCGCGCTCCGAAGGGCTGGGTTCGGCTTTTTTGGAAGCAATGGCTTCGGGTTTGGCGGTGGTGGCAACCAATGTCGGCGGCATTCCGGATTTTTTAATCCATCAAAAAACCGGCCTTTTTTGCAAGACGGAAGATCCGGAGGATCTTGCTTTTCAGATCAGGCTTTTACTCTATAATCGCGAGCTTCGCGAAAACATCGCTTCGGCCGGTCAAAAATTGGTTTTTCAAAATTATTCCTGGGATAAAGTCGCGGGATCAATGCGCCAGATTTTTCTCCGCCTTTTAAAATGAACCCCGTTAGAAGTTCAACCGAGGTTAGTATTATCACTTTTTTAGAAAGCGAATTCGTTCTCGCAATGTTATTACCGACAATTATTTTATATGAAAACTTCTAACGGGATGAAAATTTTAATTGCCACCCCTCTTTTTCCGCCGGATATAGGAGGACCGGCTACTTACAGCAAGGCGCTTTCGGAAGAATTGTCCAAGCGCGGGATAAGCGTTGATGTTCTGTCTTTCGGGGTTGTTCGCGGATTGCCCAAAATTATTCGCCATTTGGCCTATTTCTGGAAAGTTTTTTGGAAGAGCCGGAAAGCCGATTTAATTTTCTCCCAGGATCCGGCATCAGTCGGTTTTCCTGCTTGCCTTGCCGCGCTGCTTTTAAGGAAGCGTTTCGCGCTGAAAATTGTGGGAGATTACGCTTGGGAGCAGGGAATGAATCGTTTTGGAGTCAAGGATTTGCTTGATAATTTTTTGGAAAAAAAATACGGCCGGCCGGTTGAATTTTTGCGCCGGATTGAAAAATTTGTCGCAATCAGGGCCGATATTATTATTGTTCCCAGCCGCTATTTAAAAAGCGTTGTTGAAAAATGGGGCGTTGATTCTAAAAAAATAAATGTAATTTATAACGCGGTTCATATTCCGGAAATTTTTCAGAGTAAAGAGGAAATAAGAAAAAATCTCGGACTTTCCGGAAAAATTTTGGTGAGTATCGGCCGGCTTGTTCCGTGGAAAGGATTTGGAATGTTGATTGAACTTATGCCTGAAATCTCAAAAAAATATCCGGCCGCTAAACTGCTGATCATCGGTTCGGGGCCCGAAGAGGATGAGCTAAAAGCTATAAGCTATAAGCCTTCGTCCCGAACTCAGGCCGAGGGGTTAAAAGCTGGCGTAAAATTTTTAGGCGGTTTATCTCATGAACTGGTTTTGAAATATTTGAAAGCCGCCGACATTTTTTTGCTTAATACCGGCTATGAGGGTTTTTCGCACCAAATTTTGGAAGCCATGGCTTCGGGCGCGCCGGTTATAAGCACGCCGGCAGGAGGCAACAGAGAAATTCTGGAAGACCGCAAAAATACGTTGGTCGCCGCATATAATGACAGGAACGTTTGGCTCCGAGCCATTTTAGAACTTTTGAGCGATCAGAATCTGGCCCAAAATTTATCCAAAAACGCCCGCCAAGGTGTTTTAAAATTCGCCGGTCAAAATATGATTGAAGAAACAATTAAAATTTTGCAGTCGTTATGAAAATCCTAATGTTTTCGGCCGATCCGATGATTTTAGATGCCCGGTCAGCAGCGGCCAAAAGAATGATTGAGTATGGAAAAAGAATTGAAAAACTTGATATTTTGGTTTTAACTTCTCATTTGGACGCCGGACTTAAAAATGAGATTGAATTGGCAGAAAATGCCAGAATATATGCTTTAACCGGCAAATTTTCGCGTTTTTTTAAGGCATTTTTTAAGGCTCGGAGCTTGCTGAAGCGGATCAAATACGATTTACTCGTGGCGCAGGATGTTGAGCATGCTTTTCTTTGCTGGCTTTTGTCACTTCGTTTCAAAACGGCGTGGCAGATGCAGATTCACGCCGATATTTTCAGTCTGTATTTCGCGAGGCACTCATTTTTTAACAAAATGCGAATATGGTTTGCTAAATTTTTAATCCCGCGGGCTTCTTGCATACGTGTTGTATCGCAACGTATAAAAAAATCAATTCTAAAAGCTCAGAGTTTACAGCTAAAAGCTAATATCGAAGTTTTGCCTATTTTAGCTTCGCCAATAAACACAGATGCTCAGCCAAAGCGTTTTCCTGAATTTGATAAAAATATTTTAATGGTTTCGCGTCTGACCAGTGAAAAAAATATCGGGCTTGCGATTGACGCTATGGCCGAAGTTGTAAAAAAGCATCCTAAAACCGGTTTGGTTATTGTCGGCGACGGACCGGAGTTTAAAAATATCAAAAATCAAATATCAAATCTCAAAATTGATGAAAATGTGCGGTTGGAAGGTTGGCGGGAAAATATTGCTTCATACTACAAAGGCTCGGATATTTTTATTTTGACGAGTTGGTACGAGGGTTGGGGCATGAGCGCGGTTGAGGCGATGCGTTATGGCGCGGCTGTCGTTATGACCGATGTCGGTTTGGCTGGAGAGTTGATTGAAGATGGAAAAAGCGGTTTGATCGTGCCGGTGGGCGATAAAAACGCGCTTGCCGCCGCAATATTAAGGCTTTTGGAAAATGATAGTTTCCGCCGAGATTTGATTGAAGAAGCGGCAAAAAAAACCGGAGAATTGTTTTCGGTTGAAGAATATTACCAAAAAATTATTGATAGTTGGAGCAGGTGCGTCGGCTAAAACCCTTAATTTAAGCTATTTTTGTCAGCAGAGTTTACAATTATATTCATGAATTTATTAATTATTACCCAAAAAGTTGATAGAAATGACCCGATTCTGGGGTTTTTTCACCGCTGGCTTGAAGAGTTTGCCAAAAACGCCGAAAAATTGACTGTAATTTGCCTTGAAAAAGGCGAATATAACTTACCTGAAAATGTTAATATTTTATCGCTTGGCAAAGAAAACGGAAAATCGCGCATAAAATATTTGCGGCGATTTTATAAATATATTTGGAGAGAAAGAAACAATTACAACGCTGTTTTTGCGCACATGAATCCGGAATACATTATTTTAGGCGGATTGGTTTGGAAAATCATGGGCAAAAAAATCGCGTTTTGGTATGTGCATAAAGCCGTGAATCTGAAATTGAAAATTGCCGAAAAACTGGCTGACAAAATTTTCACGGCATCGCGCGAAAGCTTCAGATTGCCCTCAAAAAAAGTTCAAATAACAGGACACGGAATAGATATAGATAAATTTTCAATTTTCAATTTTCAATTTTCAAAAAAAATTCGTATTGTTACGGCCGGCAGGATCGCGCCGGTTAAAAATCTGGATATTTTGATTGAAGCCGCTGAAATTTTAAAGAATAAAGGAGTTGATTTTCAAATTAAAATCGCGGGAAGCCCGATTATTGAGGCCGATAAAATTTATTTCGAAAAATTAAAATCAGAGATTCGACAAAAAAATCTGGAAAACTTTGTTTTTTTTGCCGGCCCGATTCCATATTCCCAAATTCAGGATTTTTACCGTTCCGGCGACATTTTCGTCAATTTGAGCGAAACCGGAAGCGTTGACAAAGCGGTGCTTGAAGCCATGGCCTGCGGCCTTTCAATCGCGACTTCCAATCAGGCTTTTAAAAATATTCTGCCTCATAAATATTTTTTGGAAGAAAAAAACCCCGAAGCGCTTGCGCAAAAACTGAGTGAGTTGTCAGCCGAAAAACGTCCTGATTTTAAGCTGCGTGAAATTGCGCTGAAAGAACACAGCTTGCAAAGTTTGATTCCAAAGATAATCAAAGAACTTGAAAGCTGATATAATAAATATATGTTTTCAGGTTTTATCAAAAGAGAACGAGCGATTTTAACTGTTATTTTTTTGGTTTTTATCGCAAGCGCGGCATACGCTTTTTATTATCGCATCAGGCCGTCGGTTGACGCCGGAGTTTATGACCAAACAGCGGTTAATATTGCTCAAGGCTACGGCTTCAGGTTTGATCGGTCCTTGCCGATAGCCGAAGACTCAATAATTACTTTTCAGGGCCCGATTTATCAATACTTTCTGGCCGGCATTTATCTGATTTTTGGACATCATTATGAGGCGGTCTGGCTGATTCAAGCGTTATTGAGGGCTTTTACGGCTTTAATTTTATATTTGACAGCCGTTAATATTTTTGGCCCGGAGGGCAGGCGGATCGGCTGGATTTCAGCCGCTATTTTCGGTTTTCATCCCGATCTGATTGAAATCGGAGCGATGCTTATGACCGAAACATTTTTTATATTTTTGTCGGTGCTCGCGGTTTATGTATTCGTTATTTTATATAAAAATCGGTCTTATCTAAATTCTTTTTTTTTAGGACTTTTTTTTGGTCTGGCCGTTCTCGGCCGTTCAAGCGTCGGAATTTTTCTTTTGCCTTTCGGATTTTATTTTATTTCCCGCAAAGAGTACGCGAAATTTGTTCTATTTTTAGTGACGCTTATTTTAGTAATGACTCCGTGGACTATAAGAAACTACAAAGTTTACGGCGAGTTTATTCCGACTATGGCCAACTTCGGCTATAATTTTTGGGTCGGCAATCACGAGGGCGGGGACGGCGAAGGCGGAAATACGCCGGAACTGGCCGCGGCCCAGAAAGAATACGGCTATATCGGAGCCAATTATTATGCCGCCAGTCAATTTAAAAAATTCGTCGCGGATCATCCTCTTCAATATATAAAATTTACAATTTCACGAACTGTAAAATATTTCAGTTTCATGCGCCCGATGGGATTTTGGTTTTATCAGCGGGGGTTGGGACAATTTATTTTTGTCGCCGGTTCCGTATTAGGTTCATTGATTTTGTTTTGGACCGGTTTTGCCGGAATTTTTATCTGGTTTAAAAAAGAAAAAGAAAACAGACTCCTCGGTTATTTTTTCAGCTTCGTTTTTTTCAGCGTTTTATCGCTGGTTCTGATTTTGTATGAAACCCGTTATCGTTTGCCGGTTTATCCGTTTTCGGCTTTATTTTCCGGTTTGGCTTTAAGCCGCCTATATTTTGCGCCAAAAGAATATTTCCGATATTTCGTTGCCGCCGGAATTGCTATTTTATTCCTTGCCGCCGCCAGTGTTGCCATGGATTATGAAAAAATATTTCAGAAATTCAAACAAATTTTTGAAACTTAATGATGCCCAAAAAAATTTTAATCATCACTCCCCGTTTTCCTCTGCCGGACACCGGCGCTTGCGAGAAAGACCGTTTTGAAGGCATAAAACAGTTCAAAAGATTGGGGTTTGACGTCAGGGTTGTCTCAAAAGTTTTTTCTTTTCAGGACAAGAAAGACATAGAAAAATTTTCGGCCGACTTCGGAATTCCGGTAAAACTTTTGGAATATGAAAATAAATTCAGCCTCAGAAAATTTTTTAATCCTTTTTATTGGGATGGCGCGGCCCATGAATATTCCGGTAAATCAACTCAAGAAGCCGTTGAAGCCATTTTAGACGAGTGGCATCCGGATCTGGTTTGGTTTGACTACACTTATCTTTGGCCGCTTTACGGTCTGGCCGGACGAAGAAAAATACCGATTATCACCCGCTCGATCAATTTTGAACCGGATCATTTTTTACAGGAAGACGGATATTCATTGTTGAACTTAATTAAATTTTTACCTAAATTGGCAAGCGAAATAATAACCATTTATAAAAGCGATTTTTTATTTGCGATCACGCCTAACGAAGAAAAAATTTACAGGCGTCTTGGCGCAAAAAATATTAAAACACTGCCGCTTCGCGGCTTATCATTATGTTTTAATTCCATTCACGGCGTAAATAATAAAGATATTCTTAACGTGTTTTTTATGGGTTCAACTTATAATGTCCACCATAACCGGGCGGCGCTTGAATTTATTTTAAAAAAAATAGCGCCGGAAGCGCGCAAAAAATATCCGTTAAAATTTAAGTTTTATATTTTAGGCAGCAAGGTGCCTGAAGATTTGACAAAATTTTTCGGCGAGGACATTATTTATGTCGGCCACAAAAATCATGAAGCTCTTGATGAATTTTTGGCTGGGATGGATATAGCGATCGTGCCGTCTCTTTTCGGCGCCGGCATGCAGCAGAAAATTTTTGAGCCGCTTTGCCGCGGAATTCCGGCCGTCGCGTCTTTGAGGGGTCTCGCCGGCTATCCGTTTGAACATCGCAAGCATCTGCTCGCGGCCGAAACTCTTGGTGAATTTCCGGATTTATTATCGGAGCTTCGCGACGCGGGCCTGCGGCGGAGTCTTTCTGAAAATTCGGTCGCTCTGTCAAAGAAATTATTTTCCAGCCAGGCTTCGGATTCCGGTATATTAAAAGCCCTAAATCAAGTTTGGCGGCATTGATTAATAAAAAAAAATATTTTAAGATGAGCAGATAATTCAAATGGCCTGCTTTATTTGCAATCAGGATAATTTATTTAATTTTTTGGATCTCGGCCTTCAACCGCCGAGCAACGCTTTTATTCGCAAGGAAGATTTGTCAAAATCCGAAGAAATTTATTCTTTAAAGCCTTGTTTTTGCGAGTTTTGCGGTCTGGTGCAGTTAAATTATATCGTTGATCCCAGAAAAATATTCATAGATTACGTCTACAACACTTCCACCAACAACAGCCTTAAAGAGAATTTTCAAAATTTGGTCGGATTGATTGTCGGGCGTTTCAATTTAAAAAAAGGGGATTTTGCCGTTGATATCGGTTCAAACGACGGAACGCTTTTGTCTTATTATTTGCCGCGCGGCATTAAGATTTTGGGGGTTGATCCGTCTAACGTCACCAAACTGGCTCTGGAAAAAAACATACCGACGATTGTTGATTTTTTTTCCGAGCGAGTCGCCGCAGACATCATTAAAAAATACGGCCAAGCCAAAGCGGTGACGGCCACCAATGTTTTTGCCCATGTGGACAAGCTGTATGATTTTATGGCCGGCATTACCAAGCTGTTGGCCAAAGACGGCGTTTTTATTTCCGAATCGCAGTATCTTTTGGATACGATCGCCAAACTGCACTACGATTTGATTTATCACGAGCATCTTCGTTATTACTCTTTAAAACCGCTTGCGATTTTATTTAATAAGTTCGGCATGGAGATTTTTGACGCCGAGCGCATTTCTTCCCACGGCGGCTCAATCAGGGTTTACGCCGCCAAATCCGGAGAGTATCCGGTTTCCGAATCCGTTGCCGCTTTGATGAAAAATGAAGAATCAAGCGGTCTTTATCGCAAGGAAACTTTTACGGATTTTGCGGATAAAGTCAGCCGAAATAAATTTGAATTTCTGGAAATTATCAAAGATATAAAAGGGCGCGGCCAGCGTATAGTCGGCATCGGGGCGCCGGCCAAAGGCAATACTTTGCTGAATTATTACGGCATGAATCCGGACATTATTGATTATCTTGTTGAAAAAAGCGAGCTTAAAATAGGAACGTTTGCGCCTGGCACCCGTATACCGGTTGTAGCAGAGTCAAAATTGTTCAAAGATCAGCCGGAATACGCTTTGCTGCTGTCTTGGAATTTGGCAGACGAGCTTATTCCCAAAATAAGAAACAAGGGGTACAAAGGCAAATTTATCGTGCCTATGCCCAAGCCGACGGTTTTGTAATTTTTACAGCGCGCTAAATTTTGAAATTCTGACAATTTCTTGCTACTATTTCAGCAATGAACAGCTTCCGGCCGCGCATTGGGGAATGCCGGCATTATTTTCTTTTTTTAATCATCGGCCTTGTCGTCGTTGCCAGGATCGGCGCGGCGGCGGTTTTGTACGCGAAAAATGTTTTTCCTTCGCCGATTCAGGATCCGCTTGAATACCGCAATTTGGCGATGAATATCTTGGCCGGAAACGGATTCAGCATTGCTCAAAATCCTCCCTATCCGCCGGACCTTTTTCGCACGCCGCTTTATCCTTTATTTCTTGCCGCGACATACGGCATTGATTCGGCCGGCTACCTCGCGATATTATTGCAGCAGTTGATGATTATTGCGTCGGCATGGCTGCTTTTTAAAATTTTGCGTCGCTGGAACGATTCTTCCGGGAAAATTGCGCTGATATTTTCTTTGTTTCTGCTTGTCGATCCCCGAATTTGGTTTTGGTCGCTTGAAACCATGACTGAAGCTCTTTTTATTTTTTTGACGGCGGCGATGCTGTTTTTATTGCTTTATCCGGAAAATTTTAACACGGCGCATGTTGCCGGCGCGGCAGTGTTTTTTGGTCTGGCCGTTTTAACCCGTCCTTCCGGATTATTGTGGGCTCCGGGACTCGTTCTTTTTTTTCTGTTTTGCAAAAAACCGGTTAAATCCAGATTATTTATGTTTTTCATTTTTATGGCGGTTGCCGGTATCGTTGTTTCGCCGTGGTTATGGCGGAATTATAAACTGGTCGGCAGGCCGATTTTGTCTTCAATGCAGACGGTTAATTATATTCAGGCGTTTGGAATCGGCCGGGATGATCCGTCGTGGCGATGCTCGGATTCAATTGTTGATTCAAAAGGCCGCGAAGGGTGCGTATTTTACGGCTGGACGGCCGCCGGATTTTCCGATGCCGAAAAAACAGCCCGGAATTTGCGCGCGAACACGCCTGTTTTTTCTTTAATCAAAAAAAACATGACAGGCGCTTATCATTTTTGGAAATCCAACGATTATCCCGACGCTTTGAGCATTTTGCGCAGCGCCGCGCTTGGCGCCGGAAAACCCATATCCCGGACATGGCAGATATTGGCCGAAGCGTCCCATAAAACCTACGCCGCTTTTTTGAATTTTATGCTGATTTTAGGGGTTGCCGGACTTGTTTTTTTATATAAAAAGAGGGAATTGGCGGCGGCAGGTTTGTTGGGAGGCATTATTTTTTCCAGCGTTTTTATAAATTTCGGATTGGCTTCCGGACGCCTTCATTTGATTCTTTTGCCGCCGCTTTTCTATCTTGCCGGACTGGGGACTGTTTTTATCAAACAAATTTATCAACAATGAATCCCGCATAAATATATGAAATTATCAGTTGTTATTCCGGCTTATAACGATCAGGAGAATATTGAAGAGACGATAAAAAATCTTTATCGGAAGCTGAACGCTGAAAAAATAGAGCACGAACTGCTGGTGATCCACGACGAATGTCCAAACGATAAAAGCGGCGAAATTGCAATTTCTCTTTTGCCGAAAATTCCAACTCTCCATTATATAAAAAAATCTCCTCCGCGGGGTTTTGGTTTGGCTTTGCGCAAGGGCTTGGAGTTTTTTTCCGGAGACGCCGTGGCATTTTATATGGCCGACGGTTCTGATTCGCCCGGCGACCTTGTTTCGTATTTCAGAACAATGGAAAAAGAAAATGTTGATTGCGTATTCGGTTCCAGATTTATACCCGGCGGCAAAATGATCAATTATCCGCGGGTAAAGTATATTTTCAACAGGCTCGGCAACCATTTTATCAAGATTTTATTCGGTTTGCAGTATAACGATTTTACCAATGCCTTTAAACTTTATCACCGCAGAGTTATTGAGAAAACTCAGCCGTTTGCAGGCCAACATTTTAATTTTACGGTGGAATTAGTGCTTAAATCCCTGACGGGCGGGCACACTTTTCGGGTGGTGCCGAACAGCTGGAAAGGGCGGTCAGCGAGCGAATCTAATTTTAATATTAAAAAGATGGTGTTTCTGAATCTTTTGACGATTTTTAACTGTTTGATTAAAAAACATTTTTTTAAAAATGATTGATCTTTTCAATAAATACAAGCACTTCGCCGTTATTTTCTTTTTATGGCTCATTCTTTGGAGCGCTCTTTTTTTGACCGAATATCGCCGCGGAAATCTGAATGCCGATATTTTAACTTCGGATCCCCTTGAATATTATGCCGCGTCGGTAAATTTGTATCAGCGCGGCGTTTTTTCGCGGATGAGCGAGGCGCCTTTTACGCCGGATCGTTTCCGCACGCCGCTCTATCCGCTGGTCGCCGGAGCAATGCTCAAGATTTTTAACGGCATTGCCGCGGTTTACGTATTCCAGTTTATCTTATTTTATTTAAGCGCGATCGGCGTCTACCGCATTGCCGAATTTCTATGGAATTCAAAACAAATCGCGTTTATCGCCGCGTTGGCGTTTATTTTCAACCCGGTGTCATTTTTACTGGTGAACAGTTTTATGTCCGAAATTTTATTTTTGTTTTTGCTGATATTCGGAGTCTATTATTTCTTGCGGCATATAAAATCGGGATCAGCTGTTTTATTTGCGCTGTCGGCGGCTCTTTTTTCTTTAAACGCTCTCGTCAGACCGGTCGGCCTTTATTTTGCCTTATTTGTTTTTTTATATTCCGTTTTGGCGAATTTTAATCTCAGAAAATTATTTATAAATACTTTTGTTTTTGCCGTTGTCTTTGCTGCGATTTTATTTCCGTGGTTTTTGCGCAACAGGATTATTTTCGGAGACTGGTATTTTACTTCAGCCGACCTGGTCAATATTTATTATATGCATCTTGGGCATCTTTACGGCTGGCAGAATAATCTTGAACTTCACGAATCTTTTGCCGCGTTGGGAAAATCGTGCGTTCGGTCCGGAATTTCAGAGGATTATCACGGCTTGTGCGTGAATTCCCGATTAAGAGAGCTTTATCTGCCGGTTTTTTTGCAAATCCGTCCGTCGGTCATATTTAAATATATGACTTTGGGCGGCGTCAGATTTTTATTCAATGACGGATTTAATGAATTGGGTAATTGGTTCTGCCAGCATAAATGTTCTAAAGCGCCCGTTAATATCATTGACGATTTGGTTCGCGGCGGGAAGAATATTTTTTCAATTATCGCCAGTAAACCGCCGTCGCTCCTTTACACTTGGATTATCGGCAAGATTGTCTGGGCTGGCATATTTCTTTTCGCCGCATTTTTATTGTTGAATTGGCAAAAATTTGGAATTGATAAAAAATACTTTATTTTTATTTTAATGATTCTGGTTTATTTTTTCTTGATTTCCATTCCGGCTTGGACCACCCGCTACCGGGCGCCGTTTGATCCCTTTATATTTTTGATTGCGGCTCCCGGGTTTTGGTATTTAAAAAATCGCCTGTATGTGCGCCATAAACGGATTTAATTTTTCAAACCGCGATCTCGTTCAAAAAATGAATCTGGCCAATCGCCATCGCGGGCCTGACGCTTCGGCTGTTTTTAGCGAAGACGGAATTTCTTTGGGCCATAATCGTTTAAGCATCATTGATTTGTCGGAAAAAGCCGCCCAGCCGATGAAAAGTTTTGACGAGCGCGAAATTATAGTTTTTAACGGCGAAATTTACAATTTTAAAGAGCTTAAAGACGAATTAAGCGAATTTTACCCTTTCAGGAGCGACAGCGATACCGAAGTAATTTTGGCGGCTTTCCGCAAGTGGGGCGCCGATTGCGTCAGGAAATTTAACGGCATTTTTGCTTTCGCCATTTGGGACAGGACCAAGCGCGAAATTTTTTTAGCCCGCGACCATATCGGCGTTAAGCCTTTATATTATTATTTTGACCCTTCAATAAGTTCAGGGCAAGCGGCAAAATTCATATTTTCTTCCGAAATTAAGTCTATTTTAGAACACCCGATTCCGCGCCGGCTTAATCTGGAAGCTTTTAGTCATTATTTGCGGGTTTTATACGTTCCCGAGCCTTTGACGATGTTTGAAGGAATTTATAAATTTCCCCAAGCCAGCCGCGGTTTTTATAAGGACGGCAAGCTGAAAATAGAAAAATATTGGGATATCCAACCCGGCAGTTATTTGCCTATTTCAAAAACGGATATGGAAGAAGAATTAAGAAACAAAATAGAGCAAGCCGTTGGAGCGCAATTGGTATCTGACCGGCCGCTTGGTCTTTATTTGTCAGGAGGCATTGATTCATCGGTAATTCTCTCGCATATGTCAAAAATGCGGGACGGCATTGACACTTTTTCAGTCGGTTTTGAACTTAAAGAAAAAGAGCAGAAAGAAAAATTTAACGCCGATTTTGAGCTGGCTAAAAAAACTGCTTTGTTTTTTGGTTCCAATCATAACGAGGTTTTAATTTATCCCGCTGAAGTTTTTGAGTTTTTGGAAAAAGCGGTTTGGCATATGGATGAGCCGATATCCAATCCGACGGCTGTTGCGATGCTCAAACTGTCGGAATTCAGTAAAAAAAAAGTTGATGTAGTGCTGGCCGGCGACGGCGGAGATGAGCTTTTCGGCGGCTATGAGCGCTATCGTTTGAGCCGTTTGATGAATATTTTTCAGAAATTGCCAAGATTTTTTCGTTCAGCAACGGTTTTGAATTCAAAAATGCGGAAATTAAATACTCCGTTGGGAATTGAACGTTTTATTTTGTTTATGTTTCAGAAAGACGCGATTTTAAACCGAGTTGTTTCCGGCCAATTTTTTAACCCTGATATATCCAAGTTATTTTTTGAAAAAAGATATTTTGATGTTTCCGCCGGAGGCGGACCAGCTTGCGGCCGGGAAGAACAATTGATGAATATTGACAGGCAGACTTGGCTGGTTGATTTCGCTTTAATGCTTGGCGATAAAATGTCTATGGCTAATGGTGTTGAGGCCCGCGTTCCTTTTTTGGATAAAAATTTAGCGGAATTTGCCGCGCGCATTCCTTTAAAATTTAAAGTTGGTTTTTTCAACACCAAGAAAATTTTAAAAAGCGCTTATCGCGGCCGAATTCCGGATTTTCTTTTAAATCAGCCCAAGCGCGGCTGGTTTTCACCCGGAGCCAAATGGCTGCGGATGGATGAAATTCGCGATAAAGCCAAAGAGGCGCTGTCGGCGAACTATTATTCCGAAACGCGCCATCTTTTTAATTGGTCCGAACTGCGACAAGTTTTTGACAAACACCTTTCCGGCCGGGAATATAATTTGACCATACTTTGGGCAATTGTCACGTTCCAAATATGGGCTAAAAAGTATAATATAAGCCTATGAAAATTAACAAGGTTTTAATCACCGGAGGCGCCGGTTTTTTGGGTTTTAATTTGGCTCACAGTCTTTTGAGCAAAGGCGTGGATACGGTGGTTTGCGATAATTTGTCGCGCCGCGGAGCAGAACTTAATTTAGCCGAATTGAAGCATCATCATCAAGCCGCCCTGAAATTTTATCAGGTTGAAATAAGCGATGTTCCGGCGGTAATTGTTAAAGAAAAACCGGATTTGATTTATCATTTTGCGGCTCAAGTCGCGGTAACGACAAGCGTTGCCAGTCCGGTGAGCGATTTTCGGATAAACGCCGAAGGTTCTTTTTTGGTGGCCAAAACCGCGCACGATCACGGCATTCCGGTGATTTATTCCTCAACCAACAAAGTTTACGGCATAAATGTAAATAAGGTTCCGCTTGAAGAATTTGATACCCGATATGATTTTGCCGGTGGCCTGCGGAAAAAAGGAATAGGCGAAAATTTTTCAATTGACGCCCATCATCACACTCCTTACGGCTGTTCAAAACTGGTCGGCGAAATATATGTGCGCGAATACGGCGGCGTTGCCAACAGATTTTCCTGCATGTACGGCCCCAACCAGTACGGCATAGTGGATCAGGGCTGGCTTTCGTATTTTATCGCCAGGAAATTGGCCGGCAAGCCTTTGACAGTTTTTGGCGACGGTAAACAGGTTCGCGACGCCCTGCATATAAAAGATGTCGTGAAGCTTCTTGAACTGCAAGGCGAGAGACTGTTTGACGATTCAAAGCCGAGCATAAAAGGCGAAGTTTTTACGATCGGCGGAGGATATCTAAACACCATTTCGCTTCTTGAACTTTGCAAAAAATTGGACATAAAACCCGAATTCGGCGATTGGCGGCCGGCGGACCAGAAAGTTTTTTATTGCGATATTTCCAAAGCCAAGGAAGTTCTGGGCTGGCAGCCGCAGGTAAGCATTGAAGACGGTTTGAAAGAATTGCTGGATTGGACCAAGAAGAGACTGGCGCATTTCCCGCATTCATAAATAATTAATGACCCCTTGGGATAAATTTTTTCATGAAAAAATCCTGAAAATTCTTCAGGATAAAAAAAGCGTTATTGACATCGGCGGGGGACTGCGGGTTTTTAAAAAAAAGGGCAACCGTTATGACCCGAATCAAAAGTGGCTGTGTCCGTATCTTGAAAAAATTGACTACAAAATTCTTGATCCCATGCCGGATTATAAACCGGACATAGTGGGCGATATTCATAATCTGCCTTTTGACGATAATTCACAGGAAGCGATTTTGTGCTCTGCGGTTTTGGAGCATGTTGAAAATCCGTTCAAGGCGGTTGAAGAATTGCATCGGGTTTTAAAACCCGGCGGTTATCTTTTTGTTTACGTTCCGTTCCTTTATTATTATCACGCCGAACGCGGATATTACCGCGATTACTGGCGATTCACCGAAGACGCGTTAGACTTGCTTTTCAAGTCTTTTTCTTCAATGGAGAAAGCAAAAGTCCGCGGAGCTCTGGCGACATGGCTCCATATCAGCCCTTTGGGCCGCATAAAGCTTCTGGCGGCCGTTTTTAGGGCTTTGGATCGCGTTTTAAACAAAGAATCCAGCCGCCAAACCAGCGGCCATTACATATTTTTGGTTAAATAGTTTTGTCATACATTATAAAATCATGAAATTGCTTTATATCGCCAATGCCAGAATTCCGACTGAAAAAGCGCATGGACTCCAAATCATGAAAATGTGCGAGAGTTTCAGTTCGTTGGAAGCTGAAAATGAGAAATTGGAAGTTGAATTGATTTTGCCGAGAAGGATTAATCCGATTAAAATTGACCCGTTTATTTATTACGGAGTCAATAAAAGTTTCAAAATTAAATATCTGCCGGTTTTGGACTTAGTTTGTTTCGGCCGGCTCGGTTTCTGGATTGAATCGCTCTTTTTTTCGTATGCGGCGCTTTTTTACGTTCTATTTCAAAAAGCTGAAATTATTTACGGCCGGGACGAATTGCCTCTCTATTTTTTAAGTTTTTTCTCCGCCAAAGGCGGAAAAAATATCTTTTTTGAAGCGCATCAAGGCAGGATCAATGTTGCGGCAAGAAGACTTTTTAAAAAAGCCGGCGGGATTATAACCATCAGCCGCGGTCTTAAAGATTTTTATGTGAAGCGCGGCGCTAAGAGCGAAAAAATAATTGTTGCGCCCGATGCCGTTGATTTCGCCGTTTTTAATGTTTCTTTTTCAAAAGAAGAATGCCGCCGGAAATTAAATCTTCCGCTTGATAAAAAAATAGTTTTATATACGGGACATCTTTATAAATGGAAAGGTGCCGATACTTTGCTGAAAGCGGCGAAATTGTTCCAGATTCCAGGTTCCGGGTTTCAAGAAGCTTTATTTGTTTTTGTTGGCGGGACAGACAAAGACATATCAGTATTTAAAGAAAAAAGTTTAGAGTCCAAAAATATTTTAATCGCGGGGCACAGGCCTTATTTAGAGATTCCTTTGTGGCTTAAAGCAGTTGATATACTGGTTTTGCCGAATTCGGGAAAAGAAGAAATTTCACGCCGTTTCACTTCGCCTTTAAAACTTTTTGAATACATGGCTTCCGGCACGCCGATTGTTGCATCTGATTTACCGTCAATTCGCGAGATTTTGAACGATAATCTATGCACTTTTTTTAAGCCTGATGACCCGGCGGATCTTGCAGATAAAATAAAATTCGCAGTCGAAAATTATGAGAGTTTAAAGATAAAAGCAGATAGCGCGAGCGAGTTGGTAAAAAATTATACTTGGGATAAGCGAGCGGCAAGCATTGCTGGTTTGATTTCCGGCATTGTAAATAATTGGGTAAAAGCAGATGTCCAGACCTTTAAATCCGATTTTTGGCCGGCATTGTTTGCGGGTTTGGGCATAGCCATTTTAAGTTTGCCGATTTTTAAAAATATTTCTGTTTTTGACGCTGTTTTTTCGGCGAGCCGCGGTTTTGCTTATGGCTTATTTGCGTTTTGGTTGGCGATTATACCGGCCGGCGCCGTCTCCGGCACTCTCTTGGCCCGGAGAATCGGCCGCAAAAAACCGGTTATCTTTGAGCTGGCCAAGTACGGTCTGGTCGGCTGGCTTAATGTTTTTATGAATGCCGGCATTTTTAATTTTATGGCGTGGCTTACCGGAATTACCAAAGGATTGCTTGCCGATTTTTTCCTGGTAATTTCTTTCGCGATCACGACAACCAACGCCTTTTTTTGGAATAAATTCTGGACTTTCGGCGCGTACGCGAGCAAGGATGGTAAAAGAGAATACGCCGCGTTTTTTACGGTATCCGGCCTGACTGCTCTTTTAAATACCGCCATTTTTCATTTGATAGTCAACGTTATCGGAGCGCCGGCCGGCTTTAATGAAAAAATTTGGGCCAATATCGCCATTTTCGTTTTGATTCCGGTATCTTTATTCGGAAATTTTTTCGGTTACAAAATTTTTGTTTTTAAAAGAAAAAACAGTCTCTGACACAATAAGTTTAAGAGTGGCGTAAGGACCGAGGCGCAAAAATTTGCCGGCAAGCATTGTAATTATTAAGTAGAGCGCGCTAAGAAAAATAATCAGGATAATGAACGTCGCGTCGGCAACGGGCTCCAGATATTTTAAGGCCGTTCGCCCGGCCGCTAAAACGATCAAAGAAGCAATTACGGGAATAAGCGGCGATTTTATGGCGTCAGTTAATTTAAAGGCGATAGTTTTGATAAGCATTATTACGGCAACAAGAGAGACAATGATGTCGGTGATTAATATGGTTATTGCGGCTCCGAGAATGCCGTAGACGGGAATTAACGCGAAAAGAAATATTGATAACGCGCTTAAGTTGATCAGCATTATCCAAAATCTGATTTTGGGTTTGCCGACCGCGTTAAAAATAGGCAGAGCGCCGGAAGAAAAAGCGCTGACGGCAAAAGACGCGCTTATAATTTTTAAAAGAGTATTCATGCCAATCCATTTTTCTCCCAAGAAAATGAGAATTAAACGGTGGCTGGCTTCAATAAACAGAAAAGCGACTGGAACTGATAAAAAAAATAAAACATCCAAGCTTTTTACGAATCCATCCCTGATTTTTTCGTAAGAATTTTGAATTCTGGCATAAGACGGAAAAGCGACTCTGTCTATAATATTGTAAAAAGGAGCTATTGGCACACTGGAAACGCTTTTGGCTTTTGTGAACAAACCTGTTTTTTCAGCGCCGGTCATTTTGGCAATCAAAGAGTTTTCAATTGTCGGCGCAATGCGATCCACCAGATTTTGTCCGTATATCCATTTGCTGTAATTTATCAATGAAAGAAATTTTTGGAATTGAAAGCTGAAACGCGGCCTGAATTTATGAAGAAAGTAAGTTGAGGCGGTTGATGATGCCGATTGGGCGACGACGCCCCAAAAAAGAGGCCAGAAAGATTTATAAAATACGGCCAGCGTCAGCGCGATCGCGCCATAAGCGAGCGAACCGGCAATGTCGCGGATGAAAATCTTTTTAAAATCAATATTTTTGAAAAAAAACAGCTGAGCGGAATTGGATAATCCGCCGATTAAAACAGCCAGGCCGCTTAAACGAACGGCCGTCATTGCTTGGCGAATATTGAAAAAGTCGGCGATTAGCGGCGCGAAAAAAAATATAATTAAAAATATCGCCAGCGCTTTTAAAACGCCGAGGGTCCACAAAGGATTTAAATACGGGATCGGGTCTTCTTTTTTCTGAATAAGCGCCGTTTCAAGTCCGGTTGTCGCGACCAATGTCATGAAATTCGGTACAATAAAAATAATGGTAAAAAGACCGAAGTCGGCCGGAGCAAGAAACCTGGCCAAAATTAAAAAAGAAGCAAAATTTATCAGATTTTTAAAAACGGTGTTGATAAAAGTCCACTTGCCTCCTTCTATTGATTTTTGAAGAGTGCTTATTTGTTCCATTGCGATTGAAGAATACGCTTATTGCAAATATATATTCAAGGTATAAAATATAATTTATTTATAATAACATGAATTCCGTTAGAAAGTCAGCAAAACGCGGCAATATGTCTAATTATAAAAAAGGGAATCCTGCAAAGAATTTTTCTAACGGGGTGAAATCGCCGACTCGCGAAATATGCATTATTGGAGGCGCCGGACACGTCGGCCTGCCTTTGGGGGTCGCTTTTGCTTTAAATAAAGTAAAAACGGTTCTGTTTGATATTAACAAAGAAAGCCTGAAAAAGATCAAGTCGGGAGTTTTCCCATTTAAAGAAAAAGACGGCCCTAAATATTTAAAGCAGGTTCTTAAAAAAAAGACGCTTTTTGTTTCTTGGACTCCTAAGGCAATAATGCAAAGCCGTTTCGTTTTTTTGGTTGTTGGAACGCCGATTGACGAATATCTTAATCCGCACATTAAGGGAATTTTTAAAGTTTTGGACGATTATTTTGATTATTTCCGCGACGGCCAGATTATAATTTTGCGCAGCACTATCTATCCGAACACGTCCGAGAGAATCCAGCGGTATTTTGAGGAAAGAAAAAAGAAAATACAAGTCGCGTTTTGTCCGGAAAGAATTGTGGAAGGAAACGCTTTGCATGAACTTCAGAATCTGCCGCAGATTATTTCCGCTTTTGATCCGGGAACGCTTGAGGCCGTAAAAAATCTTTTCGGAAAATTGACAAAAAGAAAGTTAATTCCCGTTAAGCCGATAGAGGCCGAACTGGCAAAATTATTCTGCAATGCCTGGCGATACATTCATTTCGCCATTGCCAACCAGTTTTTTATGATTGCTTCCGACCACGGGCTGGATTATTCCAAAATTCACAGCGCGATGATTGAGGATTATGATAGGAATAAAGACATTCCCCGGCCCGGATTCGCGGCTGGGCCGTGCCTGCTGAAAGACACCATGCAGCTGGCCGCGTTCAACAATAATAATTTTTTCTTGGGGCACACCGCCATGCTTATCAACGAAGGTTTGCCCAGCCACATTATGCATAAATTGTCCCAGGAATTTCCCGACATCAAAACCAAAACTGTGGGCATACTCGGCATGGCTTTCAAAGCCGACAGCGACGATCATCGCGACAGCCTGTCGTTCAAGCTCAGAAAAATCGCCGAAACGAAATGCAAAAAAGTTTTATGCCACGACTTTCATATTAAAAGTCCGTCTTTTCATCCGCTTTCCAAAGTATTAAAACAATCCGATATTATAGTGTTGGCCGCTCCCCACAAACAATACAAAGATCTTGATATGGGCAAATACAAGGACAAAAAAATCGTGGATATTTGGAATTTCTGGGGTTTGTAAAACGGCCGACACTGGTGTCGGCCGTTTGGCTCCGAATTATTTTGGAGGAGTAAAGGGCAAAAGGCCGGCTTCTTCCCAGACTTCTTTCACCCTTTCAATGTAGTCCAGCATAAATTTCGCGTGTTTTGCGGCAAGGGCTTGCGCCTTGGGCAGGCGAATGCCGAATTTTGGATCATTGAAATTGCCCCACTCGGCGCAATGAGACAGGTCTTTAATCACCGATCTTGGCTCTTTGAAAGTCGCGGCGGGGTCAGACAGCCAGTAAATGGGGTCAACCGCCGGAACTTTGTGAAATTGACCCGAACGTATAATCTCGTCCGGCTCCAAATTTATCAAACGATCCGCGTCTCTTAAAGCCACCAGTACTTGACTATCATCGGGATCATTTGGCAGACTGTGTTTAAGCACAGCGCCGATAATTATTGATCTTTCTTCTGCATGCAAATCAATTTCATCAAGCCATTTGTTGACCAAATCCGCAATTATTTCTTCCGGAACCTCTTTTTTGCCGATTTTTAGTTCGTGTTGAAGTATTCGGTCGGCGTTATGGCAGAGTCCGGCAATTGCAGCAAGCCTGGCTGTGGCTTGGTCCTCCGCAATGTTGAAAGCATGTTGTCCGGCTCTGGCGGCATGAAAGGGGTCGTGTCCGCCGGTTGACATATTCGCCTTAACATGGCGATCATAAATTGCTTTCCAAAGCCCGGGAAAAATTTTAATGACTTTTTCGCCTCGGGCTTTCCTGTCAGAACTCATTTTGAACCCTCCTTAGTTTAAAATTAAAAGTTCAAAGGTCAATATCCACCGATATTATATATTTAAAAATATTTTTGTCAATTTAAGGACATGATTTTGCAAAAAAGAAAAATTTTAATCACCGGAGGCGCCGGCTTTATCGGCTATCATCTGGCGCGGCATCTTTTGAAAGAATACGGCTCCAACGCCGGGATAATTTTAGTTGATAATTTCAGGCGCGGAAAAGCCGATAATGATCTGAAAAAACTTTTAGATGATCCGCGGGTGCGTTTTTTGGAATTGGATTTGACAAACCCTGCTTCTTACGAAAAATTAGGCGCGGGATATGATCATGTCTACCACTTGGCCGCGATCAACGGCACCAAGAATTTTTATGAAATGCCGCATGAGACTTTAAGGATTAACACTCTTTCGCTGGCGCACATGCTGGAATGGTTCAAAGAAAAAAACCGCGCCGGCAAATTTTGTTTTACCTCGTCCAACGAGGCCTACGCCGGCGCGCTCAATGCCTTCGGCAAATTACCGATTCCGACTCCGGAAAAAGTGCCGCTAATCGTGGAAGATACTTATAACCCAAGGTGGTCGTACGCGGCAACTAAATTAGTCGGCGAGCTTTTCGTGATCCACTATGCCGCAAAATATAATTTTCGGGCCTTAATCGTAAGGCCGCACAATTTTTACGGGCCAAGAGCGGGCTTCGACCACGTCATCCCCGAATTTTCTATGCGTATTGCCAAGCGCATAGACCCGTTTCCGATTTATGGCGCAGACGATACCAGGACATTTTGCTATATTGACGATGCCGTCCGCGCGATGCAAATGCTTATGGATTTTTCCAAAACCGACAATCAGCCGATTGAGACGGTCCATATCGGAGATGTTCACGAAATTACAATGGAGGAACTGGCGGAGCGGATGTTTAAGGTTGCGCTCTGGAGACCTCAAAAAATAGAAATCAAATCTTCGCCGGCCGGCAGCGTTAAAAGGCGTCTGGCTGATATTTCCAAGCTTCAAAACCTGACAGGCTGGAGGCCGCAAGTCGCCTTAGATGAAGGACTTAAAAAAACCTATGACTGGTATTTATTAAATCCCAAAGAATAATTAATATTTTATTTTTATCTTTTTGCCTTGGCGCGCGGATTTTATAAAGGCGTCTGCAAGAACAATATTGAGCAGGCCGTCTTCAAGAGCGGCATTCGGCGTTTTTTTGCCGGAAAGTATTGAATCGCCGAAATCTTCTATTTCTTTTTGCCACAAATTTTCTTTTTTAAACGAATAAGAACGGTTTGCCGGCTTTTCCGGTTGCATTTTATAGTGCCATACGGTTTTAAGGCGGCCGGCGCTTCTTTTTGAGCTGATTTTTTTTGTTTTTAAAATCAGGCGGCTGCTTGAATTCGGGGCCATGAAATCATAAAGTTCAATATTTCCTTTATCCCCGTAAATTCCAATAAAGTTTCCAAGATGCGCAATTACTTTGCTTGTCGCGATTGTCGCGAAGAAATCGCCGTAATTTATTATGCCGAGCGCAGTTAGGTCGGCTTTTTTGTTTTTATTCATCATGGCCGAAACGACTAAAGGTTTCTTATTTGTGAGAGCGTTAATTAAATCCAATAAATGCGTTCCGCGGGCCATAAACGCGCCGCCGCCCTCCTTTAAATTTTCGCGCCATTTCATGTGAGCGGGAAGGGGGAAAAATTTTGTATAGCCTATGCACCAGTGGGTTTTAATTAGCAAAATTTTTCCTATTTTTCCGGAGGCTATTATTTTTTTGGCTTTTTGTACAGCCGGATGGTGGCGCAGATGAAATCCGACCGCGAAACGGACGTGATGTTTTTTGACGGCGCTTGCCATTGCCTGCCCGTCTTTTAGCGAGAGCGCGAGCGGCTTTTCGCAAAGAATGTGTTTTCTCGCAGAGGCCGCCATTAAAACATGACGGACATGCTCATTATTTTTTGATGATATAAGAATCGCGTCCACTTCAGGATTTTTTAGCATGTCTTGGATTGCGCCGTAATGCGGGAATCCGTATTTTTTTGCGAAATTCTCCGCCCGGTTTTTGTTTTTGCTTGACGCAAAATAAAGAATCCCGTTTTTGGAGCCGGCGATTGACCGCGCCATATTTTCTCCCTGCACTCCCAACCCAATAATGCCCCACCTGATTTTTTTCGCCCGGTTCATTATTTTAAGGATAGGAATTATTGGGATATTGTCAAACAGCCGTAAATAGGGTATTTTTGGTTTAAATTATGAAATCGCGGTTAATCTCGGTCATTGTTCCGTTTTTTAACGAGGAAAAGAATGTCGCCGAGCTCCATCAGCGCTTGATCGGGGTTTTTAAGAATTTGGATTATGATTTTGAAATTGTTTTTGTTGATGACGGTTCAACCGACGCGACATTTGAGGCGATGAGGAGTTTGAAACCGCTTACCGCTTTGCGCTTGCGAAAAAATTTCGGTCAAAGTCATGCTTTAGCCGCCGGCATCAGGCGTTCCCGTGGCGATACGGTGGTGACAATGGACGGCGATTTGGAAAATCATCCGGAAGACATTCCGCGGCTGATCGCCAAGATAAACGAGGGTTATGATGTTGTTTCCGGATGGCGGAAAAATCGCTGGAGCAATCAGTTGATTTTGCGCCGCATTCCGTCTCTGGCGGCCAACAAACTGATTGCTTATGTTTCCGGAGCGGCTTTGAACGATTTTGGCTGCGCCTTGAGGGCATATCGCCGTTCGGTTATCAATCAAATACAGCTGAAAGGCGAAGAACATCGTTTGATTGCCGCCAACGCTTCTGTTTTAGGCGCTCATCTCGCCGAGATTGAAGTTCAATATTCGGCGCGAAAATCAGGCAAATCAAAATACGGTTTGATGAGAATCTTTAAGGTATTGCTTGACGTTCTGGCGCTTACTTTTTTCAACCGATATTCATCCCGCCCGATTCATTTTTTCGGCGGTTTTGGTTTTGCCGGCCTGTTTTTAAGTTTGGCCGCGTTTATAATTATGCTTTACTTGAGAATTTTTATGGGCATTAGTTTTATTTTAACTCCATTGCCGACACTGGCCGCCATTTTTGCCATTATCGGCGTGCAGTTTATTTTAATGGGATTGCTGGCGGAAATTTATATTCGGCGCGATAAAAATACCAGCGAAAATGATTTTTTAATTAAAGAGGAAATTATTAATTGACAATTATGTGCGGCATTGCCGGTATTATCGGCGGCGACCAAGAGTTAATCAGGAAAATGACCGCGGCTATCAGGCATCGCGGTCCTGATGACGAAGGTTTTTTTCAAGACGGCGATGTTTTTTTGGGTCACAGACGTCTTTCAATCATTGATTTGGCAGGCGGGCGCCAGCCGTTCTTGTCCGCTGACGGCAAATCAGCCGTTGTTTTCAACGGCGAAATTTATAATTTTAAAGAACTGAAAAAAGAGTTGAGTCGTAAGCATTCGTTTCGCAGCCAGAGCGACACCGAAGTTGTTTTGGAGGGCTGGCTTGAGTGGGGTCAAAATATATTTGAGCGCCTTGAGGGAATGTTTGCGATAGGCATTTGGGACGGGCGGAATAAAACCTTGGTTTTGGCGCGCGACCGGATGGGCGAGAAACCTTTGTATTATTGCGCCAGCGGCGATTTTTTTGCTTTTGCTTCGGAGCTGAAAAGTTTTATTGCAAGCCGCGCCGCGCCGAAAGAAATAGATCCGGAATCGGTCATTCGTTATTTGTCTTTCGGCTATATCCCGTCGCCTTACACGATTTTTAAGAATATTTATAAACTTGAAGCCGGTCAATATTTGGTTTGGCAAAACGGGCGCGCTGACATTAAAAGATATTGGCAGCCGTCTTTTTCGCCGGCCCGGATCCCGGACTCCTTTGAATCAGCTAAAAAAAAATTGGAACTGGCGCTGGAAAATACGGTGAAAAAAACAATGATTGCCGATGTGCCGGTCGGAGTTTTTTTATCCGGAGGCCTTGATTCCAGTTTGATCGCTTATTTCGCCAAAAAAATAAATCCGCAGCTTGAAACATTCTCAATAGGTTTTGAAGAAAAGTCTTTTGATGAATCATTTTATGCGGGACTGGCGGCGCGGATTCTTAAAACCCGCCATTACCAAAAAATTGTCGGTCCGAAAGAAGTTTTGAATCTTTTGCCGCGCATCGCCGAAATAATTGACGAGCCGTTTGCCGATCCCTCAATAATTCCGACCTATATTCTTTCGGCGTTTGCCCGCCAAAGAGTGAAAACCGTTTTGGGCGGAGACGGCGGCGACGAGTTATTTTTGGGCTATCAGACTTTCATTGCCGAGAAATTGTGGCGGATGTCGTCGCCTTTTTTGCCGGCCGCTTCCGTTTTGGCGAAAGCGGCGTTGCGATTGATTCCGACATCCGGAAAATACATGTCGCTTGATTTCAAGCTGCGCCGCTTTTTTTCAAACAGCCGCGGCGGGCCTGTTTTGCGCCATCAGCAGTGGCTTGCCAATTTTAATTCCGAAGACTTGGATCGTATTTTATCAAATGATATGAAAAATTCTTTTTTGCCATTTAAAATAGCGGAAGGCGCGATCAATGATCCCATCGGTAATTTAAACGGATCATCTTGGAATCAAATCATCCGTTTTTATCAGAAGTTTTATTTGGGAGATCAGGTTTTAACCAAAGTTGACCGCGCCAGCATGGCTAATTCGCTTGAAGTCCGCGCTCCTTTTTTAAACCACAATCTGGCTGAATTTGTTCTTTCTTTGCCGGTTAATTTTCGCCTGCGCGGCTTTAAGACCAAATATATTTTGAGAAAAATAGCAGCCGGATATTTTCCAAAAAATATCGCTTGGCGCTCCAAACAGGGTTTTGCCGTTCCTCTCGGTAAGTGGTTTAGAAATGAACTGAAAGAATTTGCCGAAGAAAAATTGTCGCATTTTAAATCCAATCCGTGGTTTAATCCGCCGGCGGTTGACGGAATCTGGACCGAACATCAAACCGGCAGAGCGGACCGGCGGATGGAAATTTGGAACATGATTGTTTTTCAGTCCTGGCTTGAAAAATGGGGCTTGTAGATTTATTTTTTATATATGGCTTCCCAGGAAAGATTCGGTTACGAATGGTCCAGATATAAAAAAATCCTTCCGGAGCACGAGGGCCAGTTTTTAAAATGGGTTTTTCCGCTTGTTCCGGAGGACTTTAAGGGCAAACGCGTTTTGGATGCCGGTTGCGGGATGGGGCGCAATTCTTTTTGGCCCTTAAAATACGGCGTTTCAGAAGCGGTGGCTTTTGATTTTGACCAAAGAAGCGTCCAGGCCGCCCGGCGCAATTTGTCGGCTTTTCCGCACGCCCGGGTTTTATACCAATCGGTTTATGACGCGGATTTTGAAAACGAATTTGACATTGTTTTTTCAATCGGCGTCATTCATCATCTTGAAAATCCGCGGGAAGCCGTCCGGCGGATGGTCCGGGCCGCAAAATCCGGCGGCGCCGTTTTGATCTGGGTTTACGGTTATGAAGGTAACGAATGGATAGTTAAATTCGTATCTCCCGCCAGGCGGCTTATAACCAGCCGTTTGCCGCCGGCGTTTTTGAATTTTTTGACCTATTTTTTAAGCGCGCCGTTTTTCGCGCTGGTGAAAATTCTTCCGTTTAAAAATCCGTATTTAAGACAGCTTAAAAATTTCGGATTTAACCATATCCATTCCATAATTTTTGACCAGCTTCTGCCGAGAGTCGCCAATTATTACAAAAAAGAAGAAGCTTTTGGCTTGATGGACGGATTTGGACTGAAAGATATTGAAATTTACCGGAAAAATAAAAATAGCTGGACTGTTTTGGGCCGAAAAACTTAAGGAATTTTCTTATAAACCCCTAAAAGCGAAACGCCGAACGGAAATTTTATTTTCGGCAGAAGAAAATATTCCAGCGTAAAAATTGACTTGAAAACCGCGTTCAAAAACGGGTTATTCAATTTAAATTCCGTTCCGGTTTTAATATTAAAGAGCCGCATTGTTTTTCTTGCGGCAAGAATCAGCGGAGCCAGAAAAAAATTAAAGTAAGACTGATAGACCGTTTTAAATCCGGCGTTTTCAAATTTATTTTTCAGTTCCTGGTATGCGTATCGCCGGAAATGATGACTGATTTCGTCTTGTTCGCCCCAAAATATTTTTAAGGCCGGGACAAAAACGATGATAACGCCGTCCGGCTTCAAAAAATCTCTTAATTTTTTAATCGCGAGTTCGTCATTTTCGCAATGTTCAAGAATATCAAGCGCCAGCGCGCAGTCAAATTTGCCGTTGTTTTCAAAATTTTCAATACTAGACTCTATGACATCAACTCCGCGCAACTTTGCGAATTTAACCGCTTCAGGCGAAGCGTCAATTCCGGTAACTTCGCCGTATTTTTCAAGCTCTTTTGTTAAAAGTCCGGCTCCGCAGCCGATGTCAAGCATATTGAGCGGTGTTTTGGGGCAGTAGGCCGCTATAATTTTATGAACAAGCAGCCGACGCACGACATACCACCAATGCGTTTTTTCGTTTTCATAAATCTGGCGGTAAAGCTCAATTTCCATTACAATAAATCCTATGTTATCACAAATTCAGCCGCTGCTGAAATGCCCTGATTGTTCGGCTGATTTTGACGCGGTTCAAAACGGCCTTCGCTGCAGGGCATGCCGCCGTTTTTATCATAAGAAAAACGATTCTTTAATGTTTGTTTCGCCGGCGCCGGAGGCTGGCGAGAACGCGTCTTTCATGCCGAATCTTAAAAAATTTCTTAAAAAACATCCTAAACTTTTTTTTGCTCTTTATTACACTCTCGGAGTTTTTGTCGGCAAAAGCGCGAAAACGGCCGTCAAAATTATGCCGAAAGGCTCCGTGATTTTAAATATCGCTTCGGGGCCGAAAATCATAAGGGACGATGTCATTAATGTCGATATTGAGCCTTATGCCGGCGTTGCGGTTTGCGCCGATATTATGAATTTGCCGTTTAAAGACGAAGCGGCCGACGCGGTCATTTGCGAATCTTCTTTTGAACATTTCAAAAATCCCGAAAAGGCTCTTTTGGAAATGAAGCGGGTGCTTAAAAACGGCGGATTGATTTATGCTTCGCTGCCTTTTATTTGCGGATTTCACGCCTCGCCCGATGATTATTTCCGCTGGACCGAGGCCGGAATTGCGGAATTTTTTAAAGAATTTGAAACCAAAGAATTAGCCGTCGGCTGGGGACCGACTTACGCTTTAACCGCGATACTTCGCGAGTGGCTGGCGCTGGTCTTGTCGTTTAACTCGGTTTTTCTGCACGAGTTTCTGGCGATTGTCTTTACCGTAATTTTCGCGCCGTTTAATTTTTTGGATCACATTTTGGCGCGATATCATTCGGCCAAAAATATATCATTCGGTTTTTATTATATCGGGATTAAAAAATGATTTTATATTTGAGAGAGAATATTGCGCGAAAGTCGTGGTTTAAATGGGGGATACTGGCGCTGGCGATGCTGCCTTCACTGACATATATGGCGATTCGGATCAGCCGCGATGAAAGTTGGGACAATTGGGCTTTCGGTTCGGCGCAGACCATGCTTACCGTCCGGTATTGGGCGCGGGACGGATTCGTTAAACATAAATTTCTTTTTTTGCCGTCCGGATATCATCCGGACATCCAAGTTCTGGATCGGCCCGAATTACGGTTTTTGGCGGACGGAATTTCCGGCTATGGTTTGATCGGCAGGCGGCTCTATTATACTCATTATCCTCCTTTTTACCTTATGCCTTACGGTTTTCTTGCCAAATTCGGCGCAGAAAGCCGATTCTGGTTCAGAGCGCTGGCGTTTTTTTTCTCGTTTAGTTCAGCGGTTTTTATGGCCGGTTTTATTTATTTGATTACGAAACGGAATAAATGGGCGACTTTATCGGCGATTTTATATTATACGACTTCAACAACCTTTTTGGGCTATGCCGATTCTCTGGCCAATATGCCGGTGGATGATTTTTTTAAATGGCTTATATTGTTTTTAAGCGTTTACGGAATTTCCAAAATTGAGGTCGGGGAGCTCAAAAAATGGCTTGATAAAACAATATGGATTTTGTTTTTCGTTCTGGCCATAAGTTCTTATGACTCCGTTTTTTTCGTTTTTTTCTGGCTTTGCGCCTTAAATTACATCACGACCCAAAAAATCAACTTCAAAAAATACTTATTCTGGGCTTTGGCTCCGTTATCCGCTTTTATTCTGCAAATGGGACAGAATATCTGGTATTTGGGTTTAAAAGACGCCGCGCTTGATGTTTACGGGACTTTTCTTTTCAGATTCGGCGAGACGCCGCAAGTCGGCGCTGGATTAAATAATCTTCCGCCCGTAATAAAAAATATTTTTCTGTCTCTTTCCGCTATCGGCTATTTTTCCGATCTTAAAACGAGATTTGCTCTTCCGCTCATTATTTTATTGGCTTATTTATTTTTTAAGAATAAATTTGCTCACAAGGACATTTTGCGTTTTATTACAACGTTGTTTGTTGCCGGATTGATTTATCTTTTTATTCTTCCGTCCACGGCGGCTTTCGGATATCAAGGCAGGCAAGCTGCGCCGGCGCTTCTTTTGTTGTTCTCTTTAGCTTTATGGCAGACAATTATTTCTTTTAAAGAAAAGAATTTTGGAAAAGATAAACTGTTGGTCGCGTGCTGTCTTGGCATTTTTTTGGCGGCGCATTTTTACAACCTTTTTGCCTACCTTAAAGAATGGCCGCATGATGTAATTGCAAAAGAAAAAATAGAATATTTGCGCCAGCTTGCGGGCATAACAGACCAGCGAACAATAATTATCGGCACTGCGAATGCCGTTGCGGCCGGTTCGGAACGTTTTTTGGAAGAATATTATTCCGATCGCCTTATACTTGCTTTTAAAGATACGGACACATTGCTGGAATATATGGATAAATTGCGTTCAGTTATGTCCGGAGGAGTTAATTTTTTGATCGCGGCAACCGACGCGGAATACCAAGCAGTTTTAATGAAATTGAAATCCATGGAAAAATATACTATGATACCGCGGACTGTTGATATGCCGCCGCAAGGTCTGGCGTTAATAAGCGTAACGCATAAATAAAGGGGAATGTGATTAATATTAATTATTCTAAATTAGAAAAAGAGGCGAGAGATTATTGGGAATGGAGCGCCTTAAATCCTTTTTTTCCGGTTTCAGAATCCGTGGCGAAAGAAGGAGCCGGATCCGAATTGCGCAATCCGTTGATGCATTACGGCGCGGTAATGCCGGTCTATTTGGCGGCCGCGCGTTATTTGCAGGCATTGCGTCTTTCAAAAAACGCAAAATTAGTAGAACTTGGCTGCGGCACGGGAAGAGCGCTGGTTTATCTCAAAACGATATTCCCTCATATTGAAATTTTGGGAGCGGATTATTCAAAGGAAATTATTGATTACGCGAAATCGGCATACGGCAGATTTGGAGTTCAATTTATGTATATTGAGTCTGCCAAAAACACTCAATTTCCGGCGTCATCTTTTGATGTTGTTTTGTCTTCTCATGTCATTGAACATATTGAAAAGCGGGAAGGTTTGCGTTTTTTGGAAGAAGCGCGGCGCATATTGAAACCAAAAGGATATGCTTTTATTGGCACTCCGGAAAGAAGAAATTGTCAGAATCTTTATATGGAAAATCCAAACGATGAAATAAAATACCGGCTTATTCTTCCGCATAAACACGAATATACTCTTCCGGAATTAAGAGCGGCGGCCGAGCAAGTATTTTCAATTGGCGAGGTGCGGATAGACGCATTATATAATCATTTATTGCGCGGCATTTTTAGTTTAAGCGCGCAAAGATTCAAACCGGACGGCAGTTTTGTTAAAAATATCGCCAGTGCGATGTATCAGGGCGCGAGAAACATGCTTCCCAGGACGGTTTTTGACGCGCTGGTCCGTTTTGGAATTTCAGCGCAAATGAGATTTTTGGACGCGAGTTTTTTTGATGTTTTGTCGGCTAATCGGATCGGAAAAGAAGATGAGAGAAAAACCCCGGATAATTTGTTTCTGGTATGCCAAAAATAATTTATTAAAATGGAAATTTTACGAAATAAAAAGAATCTGCGGTTTGGATTTTTGGCATTTTTAATTATTTTGCCTTCTTTGATTTTTTTAGTTTCGCGATCCGCTCAGATTGAAAGTTGGGACAACTGGAATTGGGGTTCGGCCCAGACAATGCTTACTGTCCGCTACTGGGCAAGAGACGGCTTTTTAAAGCACAGGATGTTTTTTTTGCTTAACGGTTATCATCCTGAAATAGAAATTTTAGATAAACCGGAATTCCGTTTTCTGACAGGCAACACGCTGACGGGCGGCCTTGTCGGCAACAGGCTTTATTACAATCATTATCCGTCCAATTACGTCATTCCTTACGGTTTGCTTGGAAAATTGGGCGTTGAGAATAGATTTTGGTTCAGAATGTTATCAGTTGTTTTTTCTTTCGGCTCGGTTTTATTTTTAGCCGGTTTTATCTATATTCTGACTAATTACAATCGCTGGATTGCCTTGATTGCCGTTTTTTATTACATCACTTCATCCAGTTTCATCAGTTATGCCGATTCGCTGAATAACACTCCTTTGGATGATTTTTTTAAGCTCTTGATTTTATTTTTGAGCGCGTATTATTGGAAAATAGCCGACAGCGCGGCGTCAAAACGGCGGTTGAAATCGGCAATCTGGATTTTGTATTTTATTTTGGCCTCCGTTTCTCTTGACTCAACTTTTTTCGTATTTTTCTGGCTCGGCGCTTTCAATTTCATGGAAACCAAAAAATTCAATTTTAAAGAATATTTTTACTGGGCAGCGGCCCCGCTGTCTGCTTTTATTATCCAATTTACGCAGAATACTTTTTATTTGGGTTTTAAAAACGCAATGCTTGATTTATGGGGCGATTTTTTATACCGTTTCAGCGAGGCGCCGGCGGCTTTAGATAATCTGCCTCCGATAATAAAAAGTATTTCCGCGGCGTTTTCAACAGCCGGATATTTTTCAGATATGCGCACCAGATTCGCAATCCCGTTGATTTTATTGTTGGTTTATTTCCTTTTTAAGGAAAAAGACTCTAAACATCTTTTGCGCTACGGCGCGATTTTGGCGGTCAGCGGTTCAATCCATCCTTTTATTTTTCCGGTGGCCGGCACGTTTGGATATCAAGGAAGACAAATGGCTCCGGCATTGCTTTTAATTTTCGGGCTTGCCGCCTGGAAATTATTGAAAAAAATAAAAGAAAAACAATTTAGTTTACATTTTTTCGCTTTATTGTTTTGTGCGATCGCGTTTTGGGCGGCGCATTTTTCGGCCAGTTTCAGTTACACCAGGGAGTGGCCGAACAATGTTTTTCCCAAAGAGGATATTGTTTTTCTCCAAAATTTGAATAAAATATCCGATTCTTCAACCATGATTTTAAGAATTAAACCCGATATTGCCAAAGTAGACCGCTCTCTTGAGGATTTTTACGCCGATCGTCTCATAATTTCTTTTAAAAATATTGATGTTTTGCTGGAATATATGGATAGAATTTATTCCACCATACCCGGAAAAGTCAATTTTCTGTTGGTTTTGCCCGGTCAGGAATATCAGCCGGCTTTGGAGAAGTTGAAAAATATGGATGATTTCAGCGCTGCAGACGCGCCAGTCGTTCCTTTGATTGATGATTTTAAAATCATTAAAGTAATTCATAAATGAAATTGGAAACGAAACATAAAATAGCCATTATTTTTATTGCGGCTGTCGCCGTGAGGATATTATTTGGTTTTGGTCTTTTTTTCAATCACAATTCGCTTGTTTCTTATACCGGAGACGCCGCCGATTATCTTAACACCGCCGGCAATTTTCTTTATAAAGGCATTTGGTCGGCTTCGCCCGTTGATCCCGAACCGGACAATTTCAGAACGCCGATCTATCCGCTTTTTCTTCTGTTTTTTTACAGATTTAACATTTCTTTTAACTACGCCGGATTTGTTCAGGATTTGATAATGGCGATTACGGCTGTTTTGATTTATGTTTTGGGCCGGAAGATATTTTCTGAAAAAGCGGTTTTTCCCGCCGCGGTCTTTTTTGCCTTAAATCCCTATCTTGCCTCCTCTTTTATTTCCAAGGCGATAATGACGGAGGCTTTTGTCATTTTTTTTCTGGTTATTTCGCTTTTTAATTTGGGAATTTACATTGCTTATAAAAAAAGCGGCAATCTTTATTATGGTTCGGTTTTTCTGGCGCTTGCCGCTTTAACCAAACCGCAGTTCTTTTTTTTCGGCGTTTTTTTGTTTTTAGCGGTGTTTTTTGCCGGGGAACAGAAGATTATAAAAAGGTTTATTTATGCCGGACTGATCTTTTTAACGATGCTTTCGCCCTGGCTTTATTATAATTTTTTTGTTTTGAAAGTTTTTCAATTTTCATCTAATCCGCTGGCGGCTCTTTATCAGGATACCGGATTTTTTCAGGAGTTTTTAAAAGGCGGACACGGCCCGGCTTATAATGATTATACTTGGGATCGCGCCAAAGAGCGGTTGGGAGTTGATCATGACGCCCAGCTTTTTGAACCGCACCGCGCTCGAAAATTGGCAAAATCAGGAATTGAATTTATAAGAAAAAATCTTTTTTGGTTTGTTGTTTATGATATTGTCAGCATACCGAGACTTTTTTGGCACGATACTACCGTAGACGCGATAATTCATGATTTTGGCATTGACAGCGCCGTTCTCGGGCCCGGCGGAATGGACATTAATGCAGTGAAAAACATTTTCAGAGGAGAATTTTACGCGGCTGCCGGCGAGTTGCGAACGCATCCCATCTGGTATTTTTCTCTTTTTTTGAAATTAACGACTTTATTGGCGAGCGGATTGGCTCTTCTTAATTTTTTCCTGCAATGGAAATTTAACGAGACTTTTCCAAAAAATTCACTTTTTCTGCTGTTATTTATTCTTTTATACGCGGCGATTGTTTCGCCTTTGGGCCAGCAAAGGTATCGGGCGCCGATTTCTCCTTTTATGGCGATTCTTGCTTTTGACAGCATCAGATTGATTTATTTAAGAAGATTAAGCCATAAAATATCCATATGATTCTTTCCATTATTATCCCGTGTTTCAATGAAGAAAAAACCGTTTCAGACATGCTGAAGATGGTTGAGGCTTCCCCGTTAGATTATTTGGGCGTAAAAAAAGAGCTTATATTTGTTGATGACGGTTCAAATGACCGCACCTGGGATATTCTCACGGGCCTTCAAAATAAATATCAAATGAAATTGATCCGATCCGGAAAAAATATGGGAAAAGGTTTTGCAATCCGTTCAGGTTTGGCCGTCGCCACCGGCGACATTGTCATTATTCAAGACGCGGATTTGGAATATTCGCCTTCCGATTACCCGCTTATTCTCAAGCCTTTTCTTGAAAATAAGGCAGACGTTGTTTATGGTTCCCGTTTTCTCAAAAGCAAATATCCGGCTCAAATGAAATTGGCATACTATTTAGCCAACCGATTGCTCTCCTTTTTAGCCAACGTTTTATACGGCATACACATTACCGATGAAGCCACCTGTTACAAAGCTTTTAAAAGGGAAATTTTGGAAAAAATGAATCTTGAATGCCGGGGATTTGAATTTTGTCCCGAAGTGACCGCAAAACTTTCTTTGAAAAAAATCAAAATTGTTGAAGTGCCCATTGAATATCGCGCCAGAAGAGTTGAAGAAGGAAAAAAAATATCCTTAAAAGACGGATTTAAAGCAATCCAAACGCTTTTTAAATATCGGTTTAAGAGGCATTAAAATATATTTTGTTTATATTTGCGCATATGATCACTCCGGAAAAAGAAGCGGAAATAATAGCTCGGTATTTGATCGGCGCAAAGTTAAGCCGCGCCAATCAAAATCTTTTTGATCAAGCGATTAAAACTCATAATATAAAAATGAATCAGAAGGATCAGCGAATCTGGAATTTGGTTTTAAATCATCCGGCATTATTGCCGTATATTGACGCCGGATTTGCTCTTATCCAGCCGACAAACTCAATTAGGAAAAAAATTTATATTATGTTCGCTGTTCTTGAAACTGAACCGTCTTATTCGGAATTTTTCTTATATAATAAAAAGAGAATTCCATGGGTTATAAATGCCGGCTGGCTGGGTTTAAGGGCTTTATTTCGGGCGATTGTCGGATTTTTTATCTTAAAATCATTGATTTTATATGAAAAGATATCATGATTTTATAGTTGTCGGCTCCGGCCCGAGCGGAGCAATGGCGGCTCAAAGTTTGGTAGAAGCCGGCGCGGATGTCGGCATGGTGGATGTCGGATTTTACGACGATTATTATCAAGACAAGATACCAAAAAATAATTTTGCGTCTATCCGCAAATCGGACGCCGATCAGCATGTTTATTTTTTGGGAAAGAATTTTGAAGGAATATCTTTTGGCAAAACAAAAGCCGGCGCTCAGCTTACTCCGCCGCGGCAATTTACAACCGAAGGAACCGGTAAATGGCTTCCGGTCGCATCGGATAATTTTCAGCCGGTGGAATCGCTGGCTTACGGAGGGCTTGGCGGCGCCTGGGGATTGGCTTGTTTTGTTTATTCCGAACCTGAAATACAGGCTGTCGGCCTTCAAAAAGAGGCTCTTTTGGATTCTTATCGCGTTATTGCCGGCAGGATCGGCATATCCGGCATTCACGACGATGGGTCGCCGTATTGTCTTGGGAAGCTGCAAAATATTCAGCCGCCGACGCGTTTGGAATCAGGTTTGAACGGAATTTATTCTTCTTACCAAAAAAACAGTTCATTGCTGAAGAGTAAAGGATTTTTTTTGGGAAGAACGCCGCTGGCCATGTTAACCTCCGATTTGGGCAGGCGCAAAAGCACGGAGTACCGAGACATGGATTTTTGGGACAATTACGGAGATTCCGCCTACCGCCCGGCAATAACTTTAAACGATTTAAAAAAAAGACCCAATTTTTTCTATTACGGAAACTGTTTGGTGACGCGGTTTTCGGAACAAAGCGCCGAAATTGAAATTACGGCGCGCAAAACAAATGGTTCAAAATATGAAGATGAAAAATTTTATTGCAAGAAGCTGATCCTGGCCGCCGGAACATTGGGCACGGCCCGCATTGTTATGCGGTCTTTCAACTATAATCAAAACCGGCTGCCGATTCTTTGCGGAATCTATTGTTATCTTCCTTGTTTTCAGCCGAGAATGATCGGGAAAGAGGCTGACGCCAGAAAAATAAGTTATAGCCAGTTGTCGCTTTTTTACGACAAACATAAAAATGGATTTGATATTTCCACTCTCATGTTTTACACCTATTCTTCGCTGATGCTGTTTCGTCTGGCCAATGAACTGCCTTTTAATTTTGCCGACGCGCTCCGTCTTTTAAGGCTGGGCTATCCGTGTTTGGCAATAGCCGGTCTCCATCATCCCGACAAAGGCTCGCCGGATAAATACATTAAACTGGTAAAAGATGAATCCAGCCCGACCGGGGACAAGCTGGTCATCAATTATAAATTATCGGACAGAGAGATAAGAGAAAATATAAGCCGCGAAAAAATGATTAAAAAAGCTCTTCGCCGGCTGGGATGTTATCCGATAAAACGGCTGGATCCGGGATACGGCTCAAGCATTCACTACGGCGGAACGCTGCCGTTCAATGATTCCGGAAAGCCGTTTACCCTTTCAGTCAGCGGCAGGCTTAACGGCACGGAAAATGTTTATGTCGCGGATGGTTCGGGTTTGCGATATATGCCGGCAAAGGGTCCGACTTTCACTTTAATGGCCAACGCTCATATTACGGCCTGCAATGCCTTGAAATCTTTCCGGCATGGATAAAAATCAAACCATTATAATAACCGGCAGTTCCGGTTTTATCGGTTCCCGCTTGGTCGGCCATTTTTTAAAATTAGGCTTTAACGTCCGCACTTTTCAAAGAGCAAAGTGCGATTACAACAATCCGATGGCGTCTTGTTTCCATTTTGAGTTGAGCGAAGTAAAAGATATGGGGTTTCAGGGAGCCGATTACTTGGTGCACTCCGCTTATCAGCCGGTTATCGGAAGAAACCGCGCCGCCGATGTTAATCTGGAAGGCGCCAAAAAAATTATATCTTTATGCCGGAAATACGGCGTGAAAATGGTTTTTCTTTCAACCTTGTCCGCTCATTCGGAAGCGGAATCCAATTACGGGCGGCAAAAGTTATTAATGGAAAGTTTATTTGATCCGCGTCAAGATTTAATATTGAAACCGGGGCTGGTATTGGGCGAAGGAGGGGGGCTTTTCGGAAGAATAGCTTCCGTATTAAAAACTAAAAAAATTATTCCCCTTGTCGGGGGAGGTAAACAGCGCGTTCAGACCATAGAGCTTGATGATTTATGCCGGATAATAGAATTGGGAATTAAAAAAAATATTTGCGGCAGTTTTATGGTTGCGACTCCGGACGCGATTACCCTGAAAGAACTTTATCTTAATATAGCGAAAAAAGCAGGATCAAAACCATTGTTTATTCCGGTTCCGACCATCCTTGCTTATTTTATTTTGAGATTTGCCGAGATATCGGGAATACGGCTTCCAATAACATCCGAAAACGTTCTTGGCCTCAAACATTTAAAAGTTTTCAATACCGCGCCTGATTTGAGGCGATTCGGGGCGGTTTTAAAAAATTACAAATGATTTTAGAGTTTATCAGAGAGCATAAATTGGCATTTTGCGCGGCTTTTGCGGTCGGCCTGATTTATATTTTGCCTCACGTCTTTTTTATCGCCGCCGATCGTTATCAGGGAATTCCCATGATGCAAACCGCCAATGAAGATGAATATCTTTTAAGAATACGGGAAATTATGGACGGCCATTGGACTTTAGGTTCGCCGGTATTTTATGAATATAAGGATCAGTTGCCGTTATCTCCCCCGGTCGGCGAGTTTTTTTACGCAATGCCGGCAATGCTTTTCCGGATCTCGCCGGTCAATGTTTTAATTGCCAGCCGTTTTTATTTTCCGTTCATGCTGTTTTTCTTGGTTTATTTTTTGATTTGGAAATTGACCGGCCAATCTCCGGCCGCGGCCGGAAAAATAAACGCCGCGGCCGGGGCGCTGTTTGTAACGCTCGGGTATGATTTGGTTGATTTTAGAAGCATTTTTGGATTTATTGCCGGAAAAAGCGTTTTGGGCCGGGACTTTTTGATATGGTCGCGTCCGGTTAATCCGATTTTGGGCGCTATTTTTTTGTTTTCTTTTTTGATTTTGATTTGGGCGATTGTTAAAAATACAAATTGGCCGAAACTGTCAATCATTTTTGCCGGTCTTTTTTTGGCTTTGATGATGGGCAGCTATTTTTTCAGCTGGGGGACGGCTTTATCCGTCGCCGGAGTTTTAGTTTTAATTTATTTGTTTAAAAAAGAATACCGGATTGCAAAAAATTTGATTTTTATTGTTTTTCTCGGTTTTTTATTCGCCTTGCCTTATTGGTACGGCGCATTGAAAGCAGCCGCGAGTCCCTGGCATCAAGAATCGGTTTTACGAAGCGGTTTGTTTTTAACTCATTATCCTTTGTTTAATAAATTGCTTCTTGCCGTTCTTGGATTTTATGCCGCGCTGTTTTTCCGGTTTAAGGATGAATTTCGGGAAAAAATGAGTTTGCGGTTCGCTGATTGGCACTGGTTTTCTCTGGCATTTATTTTCGGCGGCCTTTTGGTTTACAGCCAGCAGATTGTAACCGGCCGCGCCGTCTGGCCATATCATTTCGTTCAATACACCATACCCTTGGCAATGGCGGTATTTATGGTTTTGACTTATAGAATTTTTTACGAAAAAAACAGATATGTTTGGTTGGCCGCAATATTGGCTGTTGCAATTTCTTCTTTAACTTTTGGTCTATACGTCCAGTTTACCGCTTACGCCGAAAATTATGGCCGTTACGCCGAATTGCAAAATTACGCTTCGCCTTTTGACTGGCTGAACCGGCAGGAAAAAGATTGCGTCGCGCTCGCGCTTGATGAAAATGACGATTTCGCCAATTTTGACCACGCCGTACCGGCATTTACGCGCTGCAATCTTTACAATTCAACATGGGTATTTTCGCTTATGCCCGAAGAACGAATTTTCCATAATTATTTCACGCGTTTGTTTTTAAATGGCGTCAACGCCGAAAATATTGAAAATTATCTTGCCGGACATCGGCAAGAAGCGCGCGGACGCCTGTTTACCAACTGGAAAGGGCTTTTCGGGGTTAAAGATTTTCCGGATTTCAGCGATCAAGAACTGGAAACAAGGTTTGAAGAGCTGGCGCGCGATTACCGCGATTTTCTTAAAAGAGATTTTGTTTGGCAGCTGCAAAAATACAAACTTGATTATATTTTTGTTCACGGCGGCATTTCGGATCAGGCGGCCGGCTTAATCAAAGATTTGAAGCCGGTTTATAACGACGGAGAGTTTGAAATTTATAAATTTTGAGCTTCCGGAATTTTAAACAATCCGCGGTTTTGGCAGCGGCATAATAAATTTGCCTTTATAGCCGTTCCGGCGAATTATTTTTACAAGTTCGGGGCCTATGTGCCACGAAAGGATAAGGGCGTAGTCGGGCTGTTTTTGGAATAATTCTTTTTCGTCTACGACCGGAATGTGGGTTCCGGGAGTAAATAGTCCTATTTTAGGCGAGCCGCTTTTTTCGCAAGTGTAATCCAAAAGATGGGTGTTTATTTTAGAAAATCCAAGAAGCGTATTGGATCTGGCCGGGCTTCCGATGCCGGCAATGACTGCGCCGTCTTTTTTAAGTTTTAAAAGGAGCAAGACAAGGTCGTTTTTCGCGCTTACTGCTTTTTTGGCGAATTTGTTTAAGGATTCGGAGTCATAAATTCCGGCTTTTTTTTCGGCCAAGATCAGTTTTTTTGTCCGCAAGCTTGCCGGATGCCGTCCCGGACGGGCGTATGCCCGGATGGAACCGCCGGCGGCAGATATCCTTTCGGCATCTATTAAGCTCATTCCGGACAAAGAAAATAGTTTTGCCAGCGGTTTTAATGAATAAAAACGCAGATGTTCGTGGTAAATCGTGTCAAATTCCAGTTTTTCAATAATATCCGTCAGATACTGCGATTCGGAAACAAATATGCCGTCCGGCCTTAGAATTTTTTTTATATTTTTGGCCAGTTCCAGCGGGTTTGGTATGTGGGCGAAAACATTGGTCGCGGTTGCGATTTTTGCCCGGCCGCGCTTATTTAATATTTTCTTCGCGGTTTTTCCGGTGAAAAATTCCTGCAGTGTTTCAATTCCGTTTTTATTTGCGGTTCGCGCCGCGCTGGTCGGCTCCACCCCCAAAACCCTCATCCCTTTTTCTTTAAAAACATTAAGGAGAGTGCCGTCGTTTGATCCTATGTCAACTATTAAATCGCCTTTTTTAAGGCGATATTTTTTTTCTATAGCCGAAGCAAGCTCCCGGAAGTTCCGAATCAGCATGTTGGTAAGACCGGTGCGATAAGGGTAATTTTTAGGAAAGACAATTTCGGGGCTGACAATGTAATCAATTTGCAAAAGGCCGCATTGCGGACAGCGGCAGAGGTTGAGCGGATAAGTAATTTCCGGTTCGCAGAACTGTTTCGCGGTAAGATAGGCCTGCGTTATGGGCTGATGGCCGAGCGGCAGGACGCTTTGCAGCGTTTTGTGCCCGCACAGCTGGCATTTTTTGACCGCTCCGGTTTGTTTCTGCAATTTCATATAGTGTTAATTTTCTAACGGGATTTATTTTTTGAAATAGCGGGCAACGGTATCGGTAACGTGCTTCAATTCATTGTTTGTAAGATGGACAAATGAAGGCAGCCATAATCCGCGCCGGCCGCAACGCTCCGCAATCGGGAAGTTTTTGCCTGCATACTGCTCCCGATAAATTTTTTGAGTGTTTATGGCCGGATAAAAATTACGCGTTCCGATGCCCTTGTCTTTAAGAAATCCGGCAAGCCCGTCGCGATCCTGGACAAAAATATCAATAAACCACGGCGTGGTTATATTTAGGTCAGTCGGGATAAATTCAATTTCAGGGAGAGAAGAAAGCCGGTCATAATAGTAAGCGTAGATTTCTTTTTTGCGGCGGATTCTCTCGGACAATTTTTTGAATTGTTCCAGACCGATGACCGCTAAAATGTTTGAAAATTTAAAATTCCAGCCCGGATAATCGTGAATATCGCTGGATGTCTGGCCAAAATTTTTTAAAAGGTTGGTTTTTTTATACAATTCTTCGCTGTCTGTCACTAAAGCGCCTCCCTGGCCGGTGGTGATAATTTTAAATAAACTGAAAGAAAAACTGCCGATGTCTCCAAAAGTTCCCAAATGTTTTTTATTCAAGCGGTTTCCTTTCCAATAAGACCCAAGCGCCTGAGCCGCATCTTCAATCAGAAACAGGTTATATTTTTTTGTGAATTCCACAATTTGATCCATATTGCCCGAGCGGCCGTTGAGCGGCACGTACATCACGGCTTTCGTTTTCGGCGTAACGGCCTGGGCGGCTTTTTTAAGATCCATGCAGAGCGTGTTTGCTTCTATATCAACGAGCACCGGCTCTACGCCGATCAAAGCGCAGGCGTTTGCCGTCGCAATCATGGTGGTTGCCGGCACCAAAACCTCCTCTCCCGGTTTGATATCCAGCGCGAGAAGAGCGAGCGTAAGAGTTATTGTGCCGTTTACGGAGAAGATGCCGTAACGCGCGCCGGTGAAATTCGCCAGTTCTTCTTCCAGTTTATTGGTTGAAGAAATATCCCAGCGATTATGCTTCATAAAGTCAAAAAGCGCGCGGCCTTCCGCCTCGTCAAAGTGAGGCTCCATTTGGGGAATTTCTTTCTTAAAAAATCTTTTAAGATTCATATAACCGCTTTATCACCGCTTTATCATCGTGAAACGGACCGCTTTTTGCTTCAAAAAGCTCGGAGTCTTTAATCATGGTGATGCCGTACCCGCCGTTTAAAATAATAAACGCGTCCCCCGGGTTTAAATAAATATATTTGATGAATTCAAAAGCCGGCCTCGGACCGTGAATATCCAAACGCACCTTTCCTTTTCTTAAAAAAAGGCATTCCTGAACATATTTTATTGTAAGATTGCTGGAATTATGATAATGTGGATCTAAGCGGGTGCCTTTTGGGTGTTTGATTGTCAAAAGCTGCAAATGCTCTTTTGCGTGAGTTAATGGTTTTGTTTTTTCGCCCATTTTTGTTATTTTTATGCCGATGAGTTTGCCTTTATAAAAAATCTTGTTCATAACGGCATAATATCATGAAAATTTATTTTGTCACATCAAAAATGAAGAATATCAACACGGCCGCCGGTTCTGTTATTATGCTTAGATTTATTATGCAAGAACTGATCAAGCTCGGAAATGATGTAGCTTGCGTCACGGTTTTTTCCCATTTCAACGACCTCACGGAGACAACTCCGTTTAAATTAATTGAAGAACGCATTTCATCCCTTCGTCTGTTTCCCATTCATTGGAATGTTTTTAAGATTTTGAAAAAGTACGAAAATGACTGCGACATTTTTTATATAGACGGTCAGTTTATGTACGGCGGAGGGCTATACCGTTTGCTTGGCGGCAAAAGGCCGGTTTTTGCCAATCTCATCCGCCCTCCTCTGGTTATGGACGAATATGTTTCTCCTCTTTTTCAAAGACAGACGGGATCCGGGAAATTTTCTCTTATGAAATTTTTAACAGGCATTAAGAAAAAAATACGCTGGTTCATTGACAGATTTATGCTTGTGCGCCTTGCTTCCCGCGTGGATTTTGTCTCCGCTATTAACCCTATTCTTAATCGGGTGCATTATAAATTTGGGCTGAAACCGGCGGCGCAAGCTCTGTTGATCGGCGATGCTTATCCTATGGTTGAAACCATGGAAAAAGAAGGGATAGATGAATGGTCATACCGAAATCGGGTTGGAAAAAACGAAAAAGTCATTCTTTATTTTTCCGGACGCATGGCTGCGGGAAAAGGATATGATTTGCTGCTGGCCGCGTTTACAAAGGTTAAAAATAAAGAAAAATTTAAACTTGTTTTAGGGGGATCCGGGCCCGAAGAAGACGAAGTGCGCCGGATGATAAAAGATTTCAGTTTAGAAAAATATGTGGAGCTTCCGGGCTGGCTTTCCAAAAAACAATTTTTTGAATATTTGAAACAGGCGGATATCTATGTTTTTTCCAGGTGGGGAGCCTATTTTACTTCCGCTATCGCCTTAAACGAAGCCATGGTATTCGGGCTTCCGTCAATTGTGCCTTCTGGAACCGGTCTTTCATGGACCGCGGGCAAGAGCGCCGTCACATTTGAGCCTGAAAATGCCGACGACCTTGCGCGTAAAATTGAGCTTTTGGGAGAGGATGCCGAACTGCGAAAAGAACTTTCGCGCCGCTGCTATGAAAGATTAAAAGAGCCCGATATTGATCCGCGCCAGGTTGTTATCGCTATGAATGTTTTGATGAAAAGCTTGGTTGTAAGCCCGAAAAACAAATATCCTTTGGAGCGATTTCTTAACGGTTATTTTGGAGAAAGGGTTGACTGATGGCACTCTTCTTGTTTATTTTTTAATAATATGGGCAAAACAGCTTTCATTACCGGAATAACCGGACAAGACGGTTCATACTTAGCCGAATTTTTAATTAACAAAGGTTATGTTGTTCATGGTTTGATCAGGAGGACTTCGTTTTTTAACTTTTCCAGAATTGAACATTTTCTCAAGCGGCATAACACAAGCGTTTTTCTCCATTATGGAGATATGACCGATCCAGTTTCTCTAGCCCTTATCCTCGCGAAAATCCGTCCCGAAGAGATATATAACCTTGCGGCTCAATCGGATGTCCGCGTGTCTTTTGAAACTCCTCTTTATACCGCGCAGGCTTCGGGAGTCGGGGTCTTGAATCTTTTAGAGGCAGTGAAGGCGTTAGGGCTTAAATCAAAAATATACCAGGCTTCCACTTCCGAACTCTTCTCGGGCGACCCGTCAGAATCTCCTCAAAACGAACTGACGCCGTTTAAACCCAAAAGTCCTTACGGAGTCGCCAAGCTTTACGGATATGAAATCGCGCGAATTTACAGGGAGTCGTACGGAATGTTTGTTTCAAACGGAATACTTTTCAACCACGAATCGGAACGCAGAGGCGAGGAGTTCGTAACAAAAAAAATAACGCTTGGCGTCAAAAACATACTTTCCGGAAAAGAAAAGCACATAACTCTGGGAAATCTGAATTCGCAAAGAGATTGGGGATATGCTCCGGAATATGTGGAGAGCATGTGGCTTATGCTTCAGCATGAAAAGCCGGATGATTTTATAATTGCCACCGGGGAGACGCACTCGGTCAAAGAATTTTTAGATGAGGCCTGCGGCCTTGTCGGGCTGGATCCGGAGAAAGTGGTAAAAATTGACCAAAAAATCATAAGACCCAACGAAGTCAATTATCTTTGCGGCGACTGCTCTAAAGCCAAAAAAATTCTTGGCTGGGAGCCAAAAACAAAGTTTAAAGACATTGTAAAAATAATGCTGAGAGCGGAGCTGCGGGGCTCCGGGATAAAAGTTGATTTTTAGACCGGTCTTTTTGTTTGGCGAAAAAGGGCTTTAACGGGGTTTTTGATCGGCTGGGGCAGGGAGGCAAGCGCCATATAAATTTTGTGGTTTAAATATAAAAGAGCGCTTTGAATTCGGGTCAGGCGGTTTTTTATTTTGTCCAGAATTGTTATTTTTTCTGATTTTTGTATCGCGGCCGTGGTCCCCCGGATTTTTATAATTTTGAAATTGCCGGAGCCGAAAATAAAATCTTTCATAAATTTTCTCACCGGCTTCCATCCGTGCAGCGGAATACCTTCAAGAATTCCCGAAACTGACGGCACGGCGTTGTGCAGGGCATAAATGCCGCCGCTGGCAAGACAGCGCGACCACTCAAAAAAATCCCTTCTGGTTAATTCATAGTCGTAGTAATTGGAATCAACAAAAATCAACCCTATCGGCTTGGTCCAGTTTTTGACCGCTTCAAACGAAGTCATAACCACCGGCTCAATAATATTTTCAAGTCCGGCGTTCTTGATGTTCCGCTTGAATTCTTCAAATGTGTTTAAGGCCCCGTAAGTCTTTTGGTCCGGGCTTCCGGTGTGCGGGTCAACGGCGTAAACTTTAGCGCCCCATCCGTTTTTTGAACCAAGACCGAGGCAGATTGTTGATTTGCCTTTCCAGGAACCTAATTCCACTATCACTCCATTTTTGCAATTCTTCGCCGCCTCATAAAGAAATATCGCCTCTTTTGTTGAAACGCATCCCGGTATGCCTGATATTTTTTGCAGCAGGTCTAAATGTTCTTGTTTCATGCCGATTCCTGAATTGATAAAGCGGCTAGATTCAGCTTTTTAGCCAAGTAATCAACAAAAGGCTCAACGACCTTTTGTTTTTTCTCCATATTTGATCCGCCTTCAATATCCCAGATTTGAACCAAATCCAAATCGGCGCTTTCTTTGTAAATGGCCGCGATTAAATTAATAAGCGCCGGCTCGCTGTAATTAAAATTTTCAAGCTGCTCTTTGACGATGTGCGGCAGATCTTCTATTGCCGCGCATTTTTTTGCCATGGGCAAGGCGTTATAAAACACATTGCCGAAAGTTACCGCCGGTTTTTTAAGCAAAACAGCTTCCCAGCCGGCCGTGCTGTTTATGGTTATTATAAGCTTCGCGTTTTTTGTTATCGGGAAGCTTTCCAGTGAAGGATCCACAAGTCTGACATTCGGTATTTTTTTTAATTCTTTGTAAAAACGCCGGGTGCGGTATCCAAACATGGCCGGATGCTCTTTAACATATAATTTGCAGGCAATCGGCAGAGAGCGGGCGATTTGTTTTATCAGCCACAGCTGGTCGGTATAAAACGGCGCGAAAAGAGAAATGGACATTTCCGGCTCAAGATGCATAGGGAAGAAAGCAAAATCCTCCTCCAAATCAGGCGCGTCGTATAAATCGTTAAAACCGATCAAGACCCTTAATTTTCTTTTGATCTTGTCAATGAAATAGTGCCACGGCTTTATTACCTCAAAATCGTCTTTATGCGGGTTGATCAGGTAGTCATAAATTATTTTAAAGTTCCAAACAAGCGAGCGGGCGATATTTTCCGGCCGCAGGAACTTAAATTGGTTTTTTCTGCCAATCGGCCTTTTTTTGGGCGAATCGGTCGTAGAATGAGGGCGCGGGTTCGCCCTGAACTCTTCTAAAAACGCTTGAGCCATTTTTATTTCTTTGATTTCGGGCATCGGATTTTTTTGTAAATCAGAAAACATATCGCTGATATAACTTAGATTTCCGTGGTTTGTCGTAAGCGAATATCTCGCTCCCACGCGCGTAGTTTGGATAAATAAAGTTTTTATGCCCATTTTTTTAGCCGCATGATACATAAGAAGCGTCGCGATATCAACAATGACTGACAAAAGGACAAAATCAGGTTTTTGTCTTTCCAAGAATTTGATCATGGCGCGCGCTTTAACCTGAAGGATTCTCATCATTTCTTCGTGGGAATATTTCGGCCGATCATAAGGATATTCCCTGACCAGCTGGCCGCGCCGGACTACGCGGTCAATTTCAATATAAGGCCACAGGTTGGGAATTCCGTATTCTTTTTCAAGCCAGCGCAAATAATTGAGATCGAGCGGCTCGTCTTTGTATTGTTTATGGATATCCTCGTCCAGCAGAAGTTCGGCATAGTTTATTTCTTTTTGGGTTTTTAGAAAATTCAGGCTGTCTCTTTGATAGACATAGCCGCAAAAATCTTGGACGCCGTATTTTTTCCGCAAAACCGCGGCCATGGCGTGGCCGACATAAGCAAACCTTCGTTGCAATAATAAGCAGGCTTTCATTGATTTATTTTCAGAAGCGTCTCAATTCTTTTATTCAGCGCGATCGCTCCTTGTTCCATAAGTTTTGGATAGCGGAATTCAACGATATTTTCTCCGGGAGGAACAAGAATTGCTTGATAAAGATAGTTGGCGGTATAGATCGGGGCACTTTTGGCGTTGACGGTCGCCTGCCAGAAATCAGGGAACCGGCTTTCGCTAAAAATCAAAAAACGGTGATTTTCAGTTTTGGTTTTGAGCCGCAAGTTTCCGGCGGTGTAAAGTTGGAGCTCTATTTTGTCGCTCGGGCTTGATTTTGTTGAAAGCGCTTCGTCGTTTAAGGTTAATGGTTCCAGAACAGTTGTTTTTTTAAAGTCCTGAACTTGGTCAAGAGTTTTCAGTATTTCAGCGTCATTTCCTTCAGCCCACAAAACTTTTTCAGAAAAATACCAGCGGGGCATAAAATGTTTATTTTCATAAATATAGACCGGAATATTCGTATTGGCGGCTAGAGTCGCAAATATCGGCCGCGATTCATTTTTCAGCATGAGCGGAGTCAGGATATATCGGATATTAAGCGCGCCTAAAAGGCGCATGTTTTTTTCATCAGAAAAAGCTTTTAGGTAATCATCAAGGGAAACAGTGTCTTTGTATGATGTCGCTATGGATACATCCTGCCGCATCGCCGTAAAATATAAAGCCATTAATCGTTTAAGCGCCAATGTCTGGGTGTTTCGGAAAGCGTCAAAATCAAACATTGCGTGGATATTGTATTCCATCATTTCCCGGCTGAACCACCGCCGTTTTTCGCTGTCATAGATAGTGTCAATTCCGTATTCTTTTGATAATCTCGCCAGAAATTGATAAGGCGTATAAAGAAAAATTCTGTAAGGAACAAAACTCGCGGAGTTTTCGGAATCAAGCGGCAATTTGCGGCTGGTGTAGGGATTGATTGAATGCAGGAATTTGGCGGTTTCCGGTTCTGTTTTTAAATACGAGGCCGGCGGTCCGTTGAATATATCGGTCCAAAATAAAGCGCTGCCGAGGAGCGTGATAATCACGGCTGATTTTCTCCATTTTTGATACGGCACGAGCTCATATTTGCCGAGAGTCAAATATAAGAGAGCAATCAGCCATAAAAAAGAAGAAAGCAAAATCCATTTGTTTTTTAAAGAAAAATTATCCACCAAGCTGTTTGCCATTTCAGTTATAACTTGACGGTAATACGCCGCGGGCCGGCTGAATATTCTGTCCGGGACGTTTTGATAGCGCGCGACGCCGTATGAAGCGAGCGACAATTTAATCCGGCTGTCAAAGAGAGCGATGAACCCGGCCGCAAACACAGCCAGAATAAAAAGAGACCATAATGCGATTATCGCGCGTTTTGAAAGTCGGTGCTGGAAAAAATCGCGCAAGTTGTCAAAGCCGTATCCGGCAAGAATTGCAAGAGAAAAAACAATTACAAAAGACCATTTCCAGTATCCGCCGAACCATTTGAGCACCGGAAGCCGGTGAAACAGCCAGAATAGCGGCGAATGGCTTACGGTCATCAAAATGGAGCCGGCCGCAAGGCCGATAAAAAACGGCAGGTATCGGTTTCCTTTGATATTTTTTATGAAAAGAACCGAAAGCGCCAGCAGAAGAGGCAGCGTTCCGAAAAAAAGCAGATAAGGTTCGTTTCCGAGGGGAAAGAACGGCAGCAGGTCGCCGTAAAGAACGGAAATGCGGGGATTGAACATATAGAGGAAATGGGCAAGGGTGGTCGGCATGTAGGCCGCGCCGTCGCCCGTGCCGCCGGCTCTTTCCGAATATGAAATAAAATGCAGCACTGACAAGAACCACGGCGAAAGAATAAGTGCGCTTAAAGGAATCGCGCCGAAAAATATAAGAGGATATCGCCAGCTGAAATTTTCAGAATTTCTTTTTTGGAAAATCAAATATATCGCGAAAAATCCAAGCGCGGTCAAAGCGTAGACAATCATTTCCGACCAGCCGCCGATCCAGGCGTAAAACATAAGGGCGAACCATATCCAGAACCAGCGCAGGCGTCCCTCAAAAATTTTCAAAAGACACAAAAAAGAAAGAGGCAAAAATGGCATTAAAGCCGCGATAGTGGTTATGCCGACGTATCTTACGACTACGCCGCTGAAGGAATAAGACACGGCCGCGATCAAACTCGCTGTCCGGCTCAAATTCAGCGTTCTTGCCAAGGCGTATAAACCTAATCCGTTTGCGACGAAAAACGCGGCAATCATGATGTTATTGGCAAAAAACGGCGAGAGATATTTGAGAATAAAAATAAAAACAGGATTTAAAAAAGCGTCCAGCGTCAGGTTAATCGGATATCCGGAATTATAGGCCGGCCACCAGTTTGGCAGCATTTTCAAGTCATATACGAAGCGCGCCATCTCCTTGAAATACATATAATGAAATAAACTGCCTCCTCCCATTGACGGCAATTTTCCAAGCAGGAACGGCCAAAATAAAAATAATGATCCCGCCGACAGAACAAAAACCGCGAAAGCCCCGCCGTAAAAACGTTTAAACTTAAAAAGTTTATTCATAATGCTTTTTGCAACTTTTATGGATTTTGAGGACTAAATTAATGATTTTAAAATAATAACACATTGACTTAAATCCATCAATAATCTATTTTAAAATATAAAGTTTAAAATTGTTTATGAAGACTAAAATTATCGTTACTCTCGGCCCCGCGACCGGAAATTTGGGAGACCTGCTTAAAATGCGCGCCCGCGGCGTTGATTTTGTGCGCATCAACATGTCCCATTCAACGCTGGAGGACTTGAAATATTTTATTGATTTATCAAAAAAAGCCGGCATCCCGTTTATTATTGACACCGAAGGCTCCCAGATAAGGAGCGGCGGTTTGGAGGGAGGAAGAGTTTATTTTAATGAAAACGATGAATTGCGCCTTTTTGGCGACGACGGCGGCGGGCCGCGCGGAGATAAAAGCAGGATTTTTCTAAAACCGAAAGAAATAATATCGCAGCTTGAGGAAGGAGACATTCTTTATATGGATTTTGACGCTCTGGTTTTGCGCGTCTCGGATGTTTCTCCGCAAACAGACGGTTCCATTGCGGCAAAAGTGATTTCCGGAGGATATCTGGGCGGCAACAAGGGCGTTGTTATAGATTCGGCAATGAACAAAAATTATGATTTGCCGGTTCTCTCACCGAAGGATTATCAGTCCATAGAATTGGGTTTGCAAGAAAATGTCGGTTATATAGCGGCTTCTTTTATGCGTTCCGGAAGTTTTGTGGACAAGGTTAGAAAGGCCGCAAAAGGCAAAATGAAAATAATTTCAAAGATAGAATGTCGGGACGGTTTAAATAATCTTGATGAAATTATCGCTAAGTCGGATTTCATATTAATAGACCGGGGCGATTTGAGCAAAGAAGTGCCGATTGAAGAAATCCCGATTTTGCAGAAAGAAATCATCGCGAGGTCTAAAAAGTCGGGCAAAGGCGTTTTTGTGGCAACCAATCTTTTGGAAACAATGATTAAAGAAAAGAAGCCGACCCGCGCCGAGGTTTGCGATGTCGTAAATACCGTCTGGGACGGCGCTTACGGTTTGACGCTGGCCGCGGAAACCGCGATCGGAAAACATCCGATAGAGAGCATTAATGTTTTAAACGCTTTAATTTCGCAGGCCGAATCGGGATCAGGAGAAAAGTATCTGATCCCTCCGCATGGCGGCAAGCTGATTGAACGCCTCGCCGGCAGTTCAACGAATTTTTCGCATCCTGATTCTTTGAAGCGGCTGGATGTTTCGGAGAATATCGCCATGGACATTGAGCAAATAGCGTTTGGCGTATTCAGTCCGCTGGAAGGGTTTATGGGAAAAAAGGACTTCCAAGGCGTTTTGGATAACATGCGTCTGTCAAACAGCGTGATATGGCCTTTGCCGATCGTGCTGGATGTTTCGGAAGACGCGGCGAATAATTTAAAAGAAGGAGAAGATATCGCGCTGATTTACAACAACGAACCGCTTGCCGTTTTGTATTTGGAAGAAAAGTTCGCTTTTGACAAAAAAGAAACCGCTTTAAAAATTTACGGGACCGAAAGTCAGGATCATCCCGGAGTTAGACATATTGCAGCCATGAAGCCGGTTTTACTGGGAGGCAAGATAACTCTTTTAAAGCGCAGGCATAGCGACCATTCCTCTTACGCCCTGACGCCGCGCCAGGTAAGAAGATTGTTTAAGGAAAGACATTGGTCAAGAGTTGTCGGTTTTCATACCAGAAACATAATTCACAGAAGCCACGAATATATCCAGCTTGACGCAATGAGGCGCGAAAATTGCGACGGCTTATTCGTGCATCCGGTGGTCGGCAAGAAAAAGTCCGGTGACTACAATGCTGCATATATAATTAAAAGTTATGAAAAGATGCTCGGTATTTATCCGGAAAATAAAGCGGTGTTTGCCACTTTCAATACTTATTCAAGATATGCCGGTCCGCGGGAAGCGCTTTTTACCGCGATTTGCCGCCAGAATTTCGGCTGCAGCCATTTCATAGTCGGCCGCGATCACACCGGGGTTGGAAATTTTTATAAACCGACCGCGTCCCATGATATTTTTGACAAGTTTCCCGATCTCGGCATTAAGGCCGTAAAATTCGGAGAGGTATTTTATTCCAAAAAATTAGGCAGGTATGTCCATAGCGCGGACAGCTCCGATCACGATGAAGCCGATAAATTATGCATTAGCGGAACGGAGGCCCGCAAAATGCTTGAAAAAGGAATTACTCCGCCGGAATGGTTCATGCGTCCGGAAATATCGGAAATTATTATCAGCGCCATAAAACGCGGAGAAGAAGTTTTTGTGGAAAAAGAGACAGGGAAAGCTAATGTTATTTGGTTTACCGGTTTGAGCGGTTCGGGTAAAACAACCATTGCTTTAAAATTAAAAGAATCGTTGGAATTGCGGGGAAAGACCGTTGCTATGCTTGACGGTGACGATATCAGAAAGGAAAAATATAAACATCTTGGGTTTTCCCGTGAGGATATCCGCGAGAATAATCGCCTTATTGCCGAACTCGCGCGAGAAAAAGCGCGGGAATTCGATATGGTATTGATTCCGATTATTTCTCCGTATTGCGAAGACCGGCTTGCGGCAAAATCAGCAATCGGCGGGGCTGGATTTATTGAGTTGTTTGTCAACGCGCCCTTTGAAACCTGCATTGAGCGCGACGCAAAAGGGCTCTATAAAAAAGCATTGGCGGGCGAGATTGAAAATTTTATAGGCATTAGTCCCTCTGCTCCGTACGAGCCCCCTCAAAATCCGGATATTGAAGTTAAGACAGATCAATTAAGCGTTGACCAAAGCGCCGCGCAGATTATTAAATTTTTAAAGGATAAAAAGTTAATATAAAAATAAAATGCTGATCGGCAAACGAAAACCATTGGTTGAAAATCTTTTGTTGGTTGAGGGAATATCCCGGGCCGGAAAATTTCTCTTGGCCAATCTTCTGGCCGGATTTAAAGGCATAGAACCGATGCAGTATTACGGACTTCTTGAACTTATTCCGGTTTTTACAAAATTAAGATTTATTGATAAGCGGATGGCGGAAGAACTTATACAATGCGAAATAGACACGCATTGTTATGAAATGTTGATCGGCAGAAATTTTAATCTGCGTTTGTCGGATAAATCATCTATTTTTAATCACCCGCGCCATAAAGAGTATTTAAAAAGATGCAGTCAAGAAGACGGCGATGCCGCTTTGAAAAAATTTTATAAAGAAAAACCATACAGTTTTTTTATAATGCACGAATTGATGCCCAATATTGACATTTATTTTGATTTATATCCAAAACTTAAAATCATAAACATTCAAAGAAGTCCGGTTGACCTTGTTTTTTCCTGGTATAAACGCGGCTTGGTCCGGCGGTTTAAAAACGACCCCAAAAATTTTATAATCCCTTTGGAAGAAAAAAAGAGTGTTTTTCCGTGGTATGTTTATCCGCATCAAAAAAAAATTTCAGCGCTCTCGGAAATGGACAAGACAATTTTTATCATAGATCGTTTATTCAATATTTATGAAAATAAATTCAAAATTTTGTCTGAAAACCGCCGAAAAAAAATTATTTTTGTCCGTTATGAAGATATCATATTCAAGCCGCGAAAAGTCGTAAGACATATAGCCGGGTTCTTGCAGAAAAAACCGCTGCCGCAAATGTCGGGAATTTTAAAGCGTGAAAAGCTTCCCAATAAACTTTATTCGGATTCCAAAAACAAAAAAATAGCCGAAATAAGAAAAATCGCCTCAGGTCTCTATTTTAATAAACTTTTAAAGATTGAAAAAAAATATTTTTCATCCTAAAAATATGCGCGTTATCCCACTTCTTCATATCAAAGGACCAAATGTGGTTAAGCCGGTTCACACCGAAGCTTTAAGAATTGTCGGCAATCCAAAAGAACTTGCCGAGAAATATTATAAAGACGGAGCCGATGAAATAATTTATCTGGATATAGTCGCCAGTCTCTACCGGCGCAGTTTTGATTTTGAACTTTTAAAATCCGTTTCGCAAAATATTTTTGTGCCCTTTACCGTCGGCGGCGGCATCAAATCAATTCAGGACATCAGAAACGCTTTGCGGGTCGGGGCCGATAAGGTCGCCGTCAATACTTACGCTCTAAAAAATCCTGATTTTTTGGCTGACGCCGCGAAGGTTTTTGGTTCGCAATGCATAGTGCTTTTCGTTGAAGCTAAAAAAATAGGCGAAAATAAATGGGAGGCTTATACCGACGGCGGACGGGAAAAAACCGGCGTTGACGCCGTGGAATGGATAAAAAAAGCGGTCAAGATTGGCATTGGAGAGGTTTTAATAACTTCCATTGACCGCGACGGCACCAAAAAAGGCTATGAATCGGAGTTGGTTTCGGCCGTCGCTTCATGGGCGCCGACGCCGGTCATTGCTCACGGCGGCGCCGGCTCTCCCGAAACCGTCGCCGATGTTATTATGAAAGACCGCGCCGACGCCGTTGCGATTTCATCGTCGCTGCATTACGGCGATTTTTCCGTAAACGAATTAAAAAAATTCCTTTTTAATAAAGGCATTCAAGTTAGATTATGAACCCCGTTAGAAGTCAGCAGTGGTACACATATCTTCTTATGAGCAAAAAGATTAATGAGTGGTATGTTGGGTCAACAAAGAACATGCAAAAAAGAATTTTAAGTCATAATGCGGGTAAAAATCGTTCAACCAAACATGGTACGCCGTGGAAAATTATATATTGCGAAGTTGGTTTAAATCAAAAAGATGCCGGGGCTAGAGAAAAATATCTTAAATCAGGGATGGGTCGAAGATATTTAAAAAACAGATTAAAATTCTTTTTTGCTCATGACTTCTAACGGGGTGAAAAAAAATCCTGAAATCGCGATTATTGATTATGGTTTGAGTAATTTATACAGCATTTCCAAAGCGCTCCGGTGTTTTACCGATAATGTTTTTATAACCGACGAATTAAGCGGTCTTAATTCGGCTGACGCCGTCGTCTTGCCCGGAGTCGGCGCGTTTGAAGAAGGCATGAATGGTTTGAAAACGCGCGGCCTTGAAAACGGCCTAAAAGAGTTTGTAAATTTCGGAAAGCCGCTTTTGGGCATTTGCCTCGGCGCCCAGCTAATGCTCTCCCGGGGCTATGAATTCGGCGCGTTTGACGGTTTGGATATCATCAAAGGCGAGGTTGTCAGGTTTCCTGAATTAAAAGACGCAAAAATTCCCCATATCGGATGGAACGAAATTTACCCTCAAGAAACCGGACAATGGGATAAAACTATATTTGATTTTTCGGCCAAGAAAGCTAATATGTATTTTGTTCATTCTTATATAATGAAACCGTCAAATAAAGAAAATATTTTCGCGCTTTCAAATTACGGCGGGCATGAATTTTGTTCGGCTCTGCGAAGCGGCAATATTTACGGCTGTCAGTTTCATCCCGAAAAAAGCGGGGAAGAAGGGTTAAAAATAATAGAAAATTTTATAAAAAGCATATGAGATACGGTTTGCCGGAAAAAATCAAATTTTGCAAAAAATGCGTAATGCCCAATACCCGCCCGTCTTCATCCAATGAATACAAGCATACCGGAGGCCGCAAGCACGATTTCATTAAATTTGACGAAGAAGGCGTGTGTTCGGCTTGCCGGTTTTGCGAGAATAAAGATAAAATTATCAATTGGAATGAGCGCGAAAAAGAATTAATCGCGCTTTTAGACCGGTATCGCAGCGGCGACGGCTCTTATGACGTTCTTGTTCCGGGCAGCGGGGGCAAGGACAGCATTTTTGCCTCGCACCTTTTGAAATATAAATACGGAATGCATCCTTTAACCGCGACGTGGTCGCCTCATCTTTATACCGATATCGGCTGGAAAAATTTTCAAAACTGGATTCATCGCGGCGGTTTTGACAATTATCTTTTCACGCCGAGCGCCAAAACGCACCGCCTTATTACCCGGAACGCTTTTATCAATTTACTGCATCCGTTTCAGCCGTTTATTTTTGGTCAAAAAACATTTGCGGTCAAATTGGCCGCGCGATTTAATATCCCGCTTATTTTTTACGGAGAAAATCCCGGCGAATACGGCGCCAATGTTTCTATAAATCAAAAAAAATTTATTTCCCAATCCGAATCTGAAAAAGACGTCGGCGGATCTTCCGGCTTCCGGCTTGATTTTGTGGACGCCGATTTAAAGCCCGATGAAATTTTTCTCGGCGGCAAGTCCGTTTCGGATTATTTAAGCCAAGGAGTTTCTTACGGCGACCTTGAACCTTATTTGCCTTTGAATCCCGATTTAGCGCAAAAGAAAAATATAGAAGCGCATTATTTGGGATACTACATCAAGTGGGTGCCGCAGGAATGTTATTATTACGCGGTTGAGCACACTGGATTTGAGGCCAATCCGGTCAGAACCGAAGGCACCTATTCAAAATATAACAGCATTGACGATAAAACCGACGGTTTTTTTTATTACACGACTTACATAAAATTCGGCTACGGACGGGCAACCCAGGACGCCGCTCAGGAAATCCGCAACAAACACATTACCAGAGAAGAAGGCGCGGCGCTGGTAAAAAGATTTGACGGCGAATTTCCCGGAAAGTATTTCGGCGAATTTCTGGATTATATCGGTTTGACCGAAAAAGAATTTTGGGAAATTGTTGATTCTTTTCGCGACGAACATTTATGGAAAAAAGAAAACGGCGAGTGGCGTTTAAAATATCAAATCAATTAACGCGATGCCAAATATGCAATATAAAATTTTAGCGATAATTCCGGCAAGGGCCGGATCAAAAAGGATACCAAATAAAAACATCAGACCTTTTTGCGGCAAGCCTTTGATTGCTCATGCTATTTTACAGGCGCGCAGAATCCCTTTTATTGACCGTGTGATTGTTGATACCGACTCGTCGAAAATTGCGCGAGTTGCCAAAAAGTATGGAGCTGAAGTTCTATATTTGAGGCCGAAGCATTTGGCCGGAGATAAAGCCCAAGTTGCGGACGCGATTATTTACCTTTTAAATCGGTTGAAAAAAGACGAGCGATATGAATCGACTCACATTATGATTTTACAGACCACTTCGCCGTTGAGAGAACAAAAAGATATCCGTGCTTGCTGGAATTTGATGAAACGAACCAGCGCCACAACCGTGCTTACAGTTGCGCCGACTCATCCCCAGCTTTATTGGCTGGACGCTGGACAAAATATAATTCTTGCGAATAAATCAGCGGTCAAATCAACAAACCTCCAAGCCTGGCGCGAGGCATATCTTTTAAACGGCTGTTTTGTTTATATCATAAAAACCAAAGCATTCTTAAAAGAAAAAAAAGCGCTGACCAAAAAGACAAAGGCGGTGGTGTGCGAGAAATGGCGTTCGGTGGATTTGGATATGCCCGAAGATTGGGCGTTAGCCGAGCTGCTGTATAAGAATAAAAACAAAATTAAACGTAGAATAAAAGAAATATGGCCTTAAGATTTTTAATACTAGGTCTTGGTTCCATGGGCAAGCGCAGAATCCGCAATCTTTTTGCTCTTGGCGAGAAGAATATTGTCGGTTTTGATCCGCGTGCCGACAGGCGGAAGGAAGCCGAGGAAAAATATGGCATAAAAACGATTGAGGATTTCCAAAAGATTTCAACGGGCGATTTTGATGTACTTATAATTTCATCTCCTCCCGATGCTCACGGCGAATATATCCGTTTTGCTCTGGCCAATAAGAAACATTTTTTTGTGGAACATCCGACCAGCGACGACGGCTACGCCGAAATTTTCGCGAATAAGGACTCGAACATTGTTAAAGCCCCTTCTTGCACCATGCGCCATTACACTCCCGTCAAAATGATTAAAAACTTCATTAAAGACGGTAAAATCGGGAAAATTCTTGCTTTTCAGTACCATATGGGCCAGTATCTTCCCGACTGGCATCCGTGGGAAGATTACCGCCAGGTTTATTTTTCCAAAAAGGAAACCGGCGCTTGCCGCGAGATGCTGGCATTTGAACTCAACTGGCTTAACTGGGTTTTGGATTCCGCGCCCGCGGACGTATCCGGCGTCATAACCAAGGTTTCTGATTTGGAAATGGATGCCGACGATATTATTTTGGCTAATTTGAGATACGGAAATGGAATTTTGGGAAACGTAATTATTGACGTTATTTCCAGAAAACCGTATCGAACTTTGAAGATTTTGGGAACTGACGGGGTTTTGGAATGGGAAAGGTATGATTTCATTATAAAAATTTACGACTTCAAATCCAAATCAACCAAAATTATTCCGGCGCCGAGGGGTAATCCTGAAAAAGGGTACATCAACGAAGAAGAAACATACATTGACGAAATAAAAGCATTTTTAGACGCGATTTACGGCCGGGCCGAGTATCCTTTTTCCTTTAAAGAAAATTTTTTGAATTTAAAAACGCTTTTTGCCCTTGAGGAAGCGTTTAAAACCAAAAAATATCAAAAAATTTTATGAACTCTGCAAAAATCAATTTTATGCATAAAGTTTGCGATTAATAAATATTATATGAAAAAGGCGAGACTGAAATTTTTCAGCCTCGCCTTTTTCTATATTGTATAAATAAAAAACGAATTAGTCAAGATCTTGCATAAATCTTTTTTATATAGTTAAATACACAAAAGCAATGATGTCTCAAAAAAATGAAACGATAAAAATAGGCAATCGGCTGATTGGCAAGGGATGGCCGGTTTTTGTAATTGCCGAAGCCGGGGTAAACCACAATGGCAATTTTGACTTGGCAATTAAGCTGATTGACGCCGCGGCCGAGGCCGGCGCCGACGCCGTAAAATTTCAGACTTTCCGCGCCGAGCAGGTGGTGACTTCAACGGGTAAAATGGCCGATTATCAAAAAAGAAATATCGGTAAAGAAACTTCGCAACTTGAAATGATAAGAGGATTTGAACTTAAAGAAGACTGGTATCCGGCATTAATTAAACGGGCAAAAGAAAAAGGAATTATTTTTATTTCAACCCCGCACGGCGGAATGGAATCCGTGGATTTTCTGGAATCTTTGAATGTGCCGGCGTTTAAATTTGGATCCGGGGATTTGACGAATCTTCCGGTTTTGGAATACGCCGCAAGGCTCAAAAAGCCGATGCTGATCTCAACCGGCATGTCTGATTTGGCAGAAGTTAAAGAAGCGGTAGAGGCGGTAAAAAACGCCGGCAACGACCAGATTCTTGTTTTTCACTGCACGACCGATTATCCTTGCGCGCCGGAATTCGTAAATCTCCGGGTAATGCAATCTTTTATGAGAGAATTGGGAACGATTGTCGGGTATTCCGACCATACGGCAGGCTGTCAGGCGCCGGCTTTGGCGGTTGCTCTGGGCGCTTGCATGATTGAAAAACATTTTACGCTGGACCGCAATATAAACGGGCCGGATCATGTGGCTTCCACCGAGCCGAAAGAATTTAAAGAGATGATTTTATTGCTAAAAAAAATACCGCAAGATTTTGAAAAAGCGATTCAAATTATCGGCGTAACGCCCGAAGCCGCCGAAGTTTTAATGGGCACTTCCGAAAAAAAATCTCTGCCGCCCGAACTTCAATATATGAGCGTCGCCAGAAAAAGCATTGTGGCCGCCCGCGACATCATGGCCGGAGAAAAATTTTCCGTTGAAAATTTGGCCATCAAGCGTCCGGGAACAGGCCTTTTGCCGAAGCATTTTTATAAAATAATCGGGGCGGTTGCAAAGGCCGACATCAAAAAAGACGAGCTGATTAAAAAAGAGGATTTCGCATGAACCCCGTTAGAAGTTCATCCGAGGATAGTATTTTTACTTTTCAGAAAGCGAATTCGCTATCGCTTATCTTATTCATAAAAATAATTTTGTATGAAAACTTCTAACGGGGTGAAAAAAAAAATCGCTTATGTTTCGGGCACAAGGGCTGATTTTGGCCTTATGAGCCCGATTTTAAAAGCCATTCGGAAAAGCGATAAATTAGAATTGAGGCTGTATGTTACTGGAATCCATTTAATGCCGAAATTCGGCCAAACCGCCAAAGAGGTGGAGAAAGAATTTTCCCAAGTAAAGCGTTTGCCGGCAATATTTAAAAGCGATGATCGTCTGGGGGCGGCGAGATTCTGCGGAGAATTTTTACAAAAATTAGTGATTGAATTTAGCGCAAATCGGCCTGATTTCGCGCTGACTCTCGGAGATCGCCCGGAGATGCTTATGACTGCCGCGGCCTGTTTATATTTAGGCATCCCTACCGGCCAGATCTCCGCCGGCGACCGCAGTTTTACTGTGGATGAATTGGCCAGGCACGCGATTACAAAATTATCGCATTTGCATTTTCCTGCAACCAAAGAAGCGGCCAAGCGGGTTATTAAAATGGGCGAGGAACCTTGGCGCGTGCGCACGGTCGGGGCTCCGGGTTTGGATGTTATTTTAAATGAAAAACTTCCGGCCAAAAAAGAAATTTTCCGTTTTTTTAAAATAGATCCGCGGAAAAAATTTTTGCTTTTCACCCAGCATCCGGTAAGCGAAGAATATAAAGAAGCCGGGAAGCAGGTTCGGGAGACCATTGAAGCTTTAAAACAATTTAAAATGCCGGTTGTTGCTGTTTATTCTCATGCCGACGCCGGCGGCCGGCGCGTTATTTCCGAAATTGAAAAAGAAAGAAATAATCCGCTGTTTCGTATTTTTCCGAGTTTGCCGTACCGCCATTTTCTTGCCGCCCAAAGAGAAGCCGCGGTCTTGGTCGGGAATTCAAGCGCAGCCTGCGTTGAGTCGTCTTCCTTTAAAATACCGGTGATAAACATCGGCGCGCGCCAGCTTGGGCGCCAACACGGCGGCAATGTGATTAATGTCGGCTATCGCCGGAAAGAAATAGCGGCGGCAATTAAAAAATGCTTGGAGGACAAAAAATATTTGAAAAAATTGGCTAAAATTAAAAATCCTTACGGCGACGGCAAAACAGCCCAAAGAGTCGTCCGCGCTCTGGAGCGGCTGAAATTAGATAAAGCCTTGCTTAAAAAACAGATTACTTATTGATGATATGAAAAGAGAAAATGTCAATGTTTTAATTTGTTCCGGCGGGAAACGCGCGGATATAATTAAAGAATTTAAGAACGTGCTCGGCGATCGGGGAAAAGTGTTAATCACGGACGCCGGCGAGTTAAATGCCGGAAGGACATTTGCCGACGGATTTTTAAAGAGTCCGCGGCTTCAAAACGAGGCTTATTTGCCTTTTTTAAAAAAGGCTGTTCAAAAAAATAAAATTAAACTGGTGTTTTCCGTTATTGATCCGGAGTTGCTTTTGCTGGCGGAATATCAAAAAGAATTGGAAGAGCTCGGCGCCCGAGTTTTAATAAGTCCTCTTTCTTCGGTAAAAATCACAAGCGACAAAAGAAAAACCGCGGAATTTTTAAAAAAAATCGGCATTTTGACTCCGGCGGTTTTTACATTGCCGGATGTTAAAAATTTTCCGGTTTTTATTAAGCCGTATGACGGCAGCGGCAGTAAGTTTGTATATAAGGCGTGTAATGCGGAAGAACTTGCGGTGTTTGCCGGCATCGCGCCTAATCCGATGGTGATGGAATATATAGAAGGTCAGGAATATACCATTGACTGCTTGTCTGACTTGGACGGCAATGTCATTAACGTTATTCCCCGCAAACGGCTTGAAGTTAATAACGGCATTTCAGTAAAGTCGGAGGTGGATTTGGATCGGAAAATAGTGGATGATTCAATAAAAATATTGGAAGCTTTGCGGGCGCGGGGGCCGGCGACGATTCAACTGATCAAAGCCGCCGGCGGCAAAAATTATTTTACAGAGCTCAATCTCAGATTTGGCGGCGGCGCGATGCTCGGCATCAGAAGCGGCGGCAATTTTGCGGAGAAAATTATAAAAATGCTTGGTGGTGAAAATTTGGAGTTTTCCAATGATTCGGTAAAAAATGGATACAAAATGGCCGCGTATTTAGGCCACGTATTTTATGAATAAAATAAAAAGAAAAATTAAGGCGGTGGTTTTTGATTTGGACGATACGCTCTATCCGGAACGTTCCTGGCGGAACAGCGGATTTCGGTTTATCGCAGATAAATTGAAAAAGAAAGGATTTCCGGTAACTTTTAAAAAAATTTCCGGATTATACCGGGAATATCCTCAAACACTATTTAATGAATTGGCGGCGCGTTATAATTTGCCTTATTCCGCCGATTATCTCATTGATGAATATCGGCGCCATTTTCCCCGGATTAAATTATATCCGGAAGCAAGAAAAATGCTGAAGGCATTAAAAAAAGAATATCAATTAGGGCTTCTGACCGATTATTTTCACTTGGTTCAGGCCAATAAAGTCAAAGCGCTGGGAATCTCCGCCTTTTTTGATTTTATCGTTTATACCGATAAAATTCGGGCCTCCAAGCCGGAAACAAAAGGATTTAAGCTTATTAAACGAAAATTAAAAGCCGGAGATTGGGAAATAATGTATGTCGGCGACAATGAAGAGAAAGATTTTTTAGGCGCCAAGAAATCCGGTTTTTTGACGGTTAAGTTTGCAAATCGCCGCGGATTTCATAATCATAAGAAAATGCCCAAAGCTTATAAAGCCCATTTTGAAATTAATGAACTTTTTAAACTTCCGGCGCTTTTGGAAAAATTATCATGAAATACCCGATAGCCAAACCGCAGATTGACGAGGAAGAGGAAAAGCTCGTGCTGGAGGTTTTGCGCTCCGGCGCCTTGAGCATCGGTTCAAAAATAGAAGAGTTTGAAAAAAAGTTTGCCGAACTGGTTGGCTCGCCTTACGCCTGCGCGGTTTCAAGCGGCACGGCCGGATTACATCTGGCTTTGATTGCTTGCGGCGTCAAAGAAGGCGATGAAGTCATCACTTCTCCTTTTTCTTTTATCGCGTCGGCCAACGCCATTTTATATGTCGGCGCCAAGCCGGTTTTTGCCGACATAGACCCTTTGACTTTTAATATTGATTCCAAAGAAGTTGAAAAAAAAATAACTTCAAAAACCAAGGCAATATTGCCGGTTCATATTTTCGGCCAGTCTTGCGACATGCATCCGATAATTGAATTGGCCTCGCGCCGCAATCTGAAAGTTGTGGAAGACGCCTGCGAGAGCATTGCCGCCGAACATAAGAATCAAAAAGTCGGCACTTTCGGCGACGCCGCGGTCTTTTCTTTTTATCCCAATAAGCAGATGACCACCGGCGAAGGCGGAATAATAGTAACGAGTGATAAAAAAATAGATAGTCTTTGCCGGAGCCTGCGCAATCAAGGCCGATCTGAAAACAGGCAGTGGCTTGACCATGAACGCCTCGGCTACAACTACAGAATGCACGAATTAAGCGCGGCCATAGGCGTGGCCCAGCTCAAAAAATTGCCGAAAATAATTGAGGAGCGGCGCAAAATAGCGGCATTATATAGTGAAGAACTTAAAAAGCATGCCGATCTCGTCAGTTCGCCGCAAGTTCATCCGCGCAACACTCACAGCTGGTTTGTTTATGTCGCCAGAATCAACAATTCCGCAATTGATCGCGATAAAGTCATAGAAAAATTGACTGAAATCGGAATCGCAACCAAGCCTTATCTGCCGTCAATCCATCTTTTTGATTTTTATCGCAGGAGTTTTGGTTTTAAAGAAGGCGATTTTCCCGTTTCAGAAGCGGCAAGCGATTCTTCAATTGCTCTGCCATTTTATATCGGTCTTGAAAAATCGGACATAGAATATATTTGTCAGAAGCTGGCGGAAGTGCTAAAAAATAGCTTATGATGGATTTTGCCAAAGAATTCAAAGACAAGAGAATTTTGGTGACCGGCGGCACCGGCTGCATCGGTTCTGAAATTGTCAGGCAGCTCATTTCGTTTCAGCCGAAAACCATACGGGTTTTTGCCAGAGGCGAACACGCCCATCATAAATTCAGGCAGGAGCTTGGGTTTGAACAAAAACACCCGGTCCGTTTTATTGTCGGCGATATCAGAGATAAAGACCGTTTGCGTTTGGCTATGGAAAACATAGATTTTATTTTTCACGCGGCGGCAATGAAACACGTTGATATTTGCGATAATGACCCCTTTGAAGCCGTTGCCACCAATATTATCGGAACAAAAAATGTTATTGATGTCGCCAGAGAATTCAATGTGGATAAAGTCATCGCCATTTCAACCGATAAAGCCGTAAATCCGGAAGGGGTGCTTGGCGTTTCCAAACTAATGGCCGAAAAATTAATTTTAAATTCTTATTATTATCGCGGCGATAAAAAAACCAAATATACTTGCGTGCGTTTTGGAAATGTTTTGGGTTCTTCGGGCAGTATTGTGCCTCTCTTGAAAAATCAAATCATGAAAAGCGATTATGTCACCGTTACCGATCCAAAAATGACCCGATTCGTTATGACTATACCCCAAGCGGTAAGGTTGGTTTTGCGTGCGGCCGTTTTGACAAAAGGACAGGAAATTTTTGTTTTAAAAATGCCGGCGGTGAAATTGGGCCATTTGATTGATTGCGCAATTTCGCATTACGCTCCGCTGTTTGGAAAAAAGCCGGCGGACATTAAGAAAAAAATTATAGGACTGCGCAAAGGAGAAAAAAACCACGAGGAGTTGCTGGCCCGCCACGAAACCGACAATGTTTTTGAAACCAATGACATGTATATTTTGACTCCGCGCGAAGACGTCTGGGGGTATGCTCATACCAGCGCCTATTCCGGCAGGCCGCGCAAAGCCAGCCGCGGCTTTTCTTCAGAATATGCCAAAAAACTGACGCCAAAAGAAATATCCAAATTATTGAAAGAAGCCGACGGCGGAATTTATGTCTAAACTTCAACTGCAAGGTAAAATTATTGCAAATATAATCTATTGATTGACAGAGGCGCGTTATTTTGCTAGAAACTTCCTAGACTTTGAAAATTTAAACCAAGGAGGCGAGACGTGTTTGAAATCTTAATCAGTTTTTTAAAAAATACCGTTGAATGGCGATCGTGGGGATGGAATCTGACAACTTTAACTTTTCTTTTTACGCTTCTGTTTACTTTAATTGACGGCTGGGGATATAAGAAGCAAGGCGAAACCATTTGGAACAACCAATCTGCGGAATCGGTATCCGTGATTACTTTTGTTTACTCAGCCAGTTTTTGCTGCTCGTACGCGATTTATTCGGTTTTTATCGGAAGCATTGCCATTTTGTTCAACGGAATGGTGTTGGGGTACAACATGGCGCCGGTCATTGGCGGTTTATTTAAATTCAAAAGAATAACCCGCAAAGAAAAGATTTTTTGCGCGGGTTTCGTCTGCATGGTTCCGGCAATGCTTCTTTTGCCGTGGAAAGATCAAATGTTTTCCATTTTTATGGCCGGGGGGTTGTTGTTTTCGGCCGCGCAGCCTCTGGAAATGCGGCGAAAGCAAAGCTCTGAAGACGTGGATATACGCGCAATGACGGTTTTCGCTTTGGGAACGTTTTTTTGGGCGGGTTACGGTTTTGCCGTTTGGGCGGGTTACGGTTTTGCCGTTAAAAAAATGACCTTAGCTTTGGCGAACTCGGCGGCATTTTTTATGTATTGCTCAATAATTTTGCTTTGGTTCAGATATCGGCGCGAGCCATTGACTTTCAGAAAATTTTTGCTATTTTTTGGGAGGGTTGAAAATTAAAAAAGGAGGCAATTATGAATAAAAAGACTGAAGATGGTGATGGTAAAGAGATTCAGGGAAAAAACCCTGAAAACATATTTTCAAAACTGTATCCGCTGGTTTACGCGTCAATAAGTTCGGTAATAGGGGCTTATGAGAAATTGGCTGAAACAATCGCCGTACTGGCAGACGCTAATTTGCCGGACGGCCTTCGCGGAAAAACGGTGCTGGATATCGGTTGCGGTTTTGGAACAACCGCTCTTGCCGTTTCTGCTTACGCGCCAAGAAAAATCATTGCAGTTGATAATTCCGCCGGCATGATTGAGCTTTTGAAAACGGTGTATTTGACCAAAAAAGATTTGAAACGCTGGATTTTCCGACAGCGGGGCGCGCAAAAAGTTTTGGGCAGGTTTTATGATCCCACTTTGCGGCATCTCCTGTTTGTCAGAGAAGTGTTCCAAAAAGGCATTTTTGCAAGGCGGGGAGGTGAACTTCAGGTTATAAATGCCGACGGACTTGAAGTTGACAGGTTTGTTTTGGAGCAGGTTGATGCGATTATAGGCAGTAATTATCTGCACTGGCCGGTCAATAAGATGTTGTCTGCAGGATTATCTTTGCAAGAAGCATGCGATAATGCGCTGCGTCCTTTAGCTGGAGTGTTGAGACCGGGAGGCGTGATGGTGTTAATGGAGGGAGAGGATTTTATTATATTTGACGACGATCCCGAGGAAGAAGCTGATTTTTTGGGGAATGTCGCGGTTGAACACCCCGTCTTTGTAAAATTTCACGCGATCCTGAACGATATTTTGAAAAAAGAACACGGGATTCAAAGAAGCATGCCAAAAAGATCCGTTCTTTTTCCAAGAAGCAAATTGGCCGATCTTTTCAGCCGATACGGACTTAAACTGAAACGTTTTCATCATATGGAGAGCGCAAAATGCGCGAATCCATTGGATGTCAATGTCGTTTCCTTTTTGCAGCTTATGGGAGGGATCAACCTCCCTTTTGAAAAAAAAATGGAACTGGGAAAGAAAGTTTATAAGAAACTTTCTTTGACGATTACAAAAAAAGAAAGGATGAAGCCGCTGAGATCGCAAATATTTTTTCAGGTTCTTGAAAAAGGTTCTTGAAAAAATATAAATTCAGGCAAAAGTGTTCCAATGTTTATTGGAACACTTTTTTCTTGCTTAATTGGATGATTTATGGCAGTTTGTTGTAAGAATTAGATTCAGTTTTTTTAAATTGAAAAGGAGGTTTTTATGGAAGATAAAAAAGGATTTAACCGCGAGGCTTGGATTGAAGGCGCCAAAGTGATTTTCCATCCCGAGTGGATCAGGCGCTGGCGAAAAAACCCGTTTTCAGTAATGCCGATCTACCTTGAAGTTTCGCCGGCCGGCATGTGCAATCACCGCTGCGTTATTTGCGCTCCGGAGATGTTAAACTATCCCAACCGTTTTTTGCCGCTTAACGCGATCAAGCGCGTTTTGAAAGAATTAAAGGAGGTAAGGGAAGAAGATCCGGACGGTCTTGGCGTAAAAAGCATTCAGTATGCCGGAGAAGGAGAGCCGACTTTGCATAAAAATTTCGCTGAAATTGTTTATTTGACCCGCGAGGCAGGCATTGATGTCGGCATGCTGACCAACGGCACCGGCCTTAACGCCAAACTGGCCGAAAAAATTATTCCTTTGGTCAATGGTTTCATTCAGTTCAGCATAAATGCCGGAACCAAAAACAGTTACGCTAAACTTCATCGGACAACGCCCGATCATTGGGATTTGGTTTGGACGAATATCGCCCGGGCAGTCAAAATCCGGGCAATGTCAGGCGCCAAAGACTGCGATCTTGGCGTAAATATGACTGTTCTTATTCACGGATCAGTTGAAAGAAACGGAAGCTATATTCCGCCAAACTGGCCTGAAGTTGAAGATTTGGTGAAGAAGGCCAGAGATTCGGGAGTGAATTATATGGCGATAAAGCCGTATTCCCAGCATCCTTACAGTGCAAGTACCGCCAAGCATTACGGCGAGATGAGCTATAAAAATATGATGAGCGATATGATTCAGACCATTCAAAATCTTAAAGATCGCTATAGTTCTCCGGATTTTGAAATTATTTTCCGCGAAAGCCGTTTTCGGGAATATGAAGAAGACAAGCGCGAGTACCGGGTTTGCAACTCGGTGCCGACCATTTGGTCATATATTCAGTCAGACGGCCTGTGGTTGTCCTGTTCGTCTTTCTGGACTGACTCGCGTTTTGTTTTGGGCAATATCCTAACCCAGAGTGTTCGCCAGATTTGGTTTGGAAATCGCAGGCGAGAACATCTTGATTTTATTTTAAGCCGCGGAAAATTTGCCGGATGCGGTCTTGACATTGAAGAATGCCGGCAAACTTGCCATCCCGACAAAGAAAACAGGTTGTTGGCGCGCCTGTCCGCGCTTACCGACGAGGATTTTGAAAGGGCGCTTGGAGAGTTTGCACAAATCCCGCGTCCAAAAAGAGCTAATTTTATCTGATAAATAATCTAGTTTTACCCCAAATTGCATTGTTCAATTTGGGGTTTTTTTTGAAATTTTTAATATATTGTGTTAGTCTTTTTAAGGATTATAAAGAACGGAGGTTTGGAGATGGAAATGACAAATGTAAGAAAATCAATTGCTTTGGAAGCGATTTATAAATCGGGCCAGTATCTTTTAAGCGTTTTTGGTTCAGATGTTTCATTTTATGAAAAGTCTGCCGGCGATATGGTCAGCGAAGCGGATAAAACTTCGGAAAGGATTTTAATAGACTGCATAAAATCGCGATGCCCCGAAGACGGCATACTGTCGGAGGAATGCGGAAAAATAGAAGGCGCCAGCGGCTACATTTGGATTTTGGATCCTCTTGACGGAACGCATAATTTTTTAAACAAACTTCCTCATTTCGGGGTTTTGGCGGCTCTTTACAAAGAAGGATCGGCTGTAAGCGGTTTTTGTTATTTTCCGGCTCTGGATATGTATTTTTTTACCGAGAAAAATTTTGGATCATTTTTGAACGGAAAAAGGATCAGTGTTTGCGGCGCCAAGGATTTGAAAAACGAAATGTTTTTTTCCGACGGCGTTTTGCGCAAAAAGCCAAAAGAAATTTTAGGCGATATTGAGAATTTTTGTTCGCGGGGATGCCGTTTAAGAGTTTGCGGTTCGGCGCCATTCGCGTTTCTTATGGTTGCCTGCGGCAATGCGGCTGTTGCGACCAACAGATTGTGCAAGCCTTGGGATGTGGCGGCGCCGGCTTTGATTGTTGAAGAGGCCGGCGGCATGGTTAGCGATGAAAATGGAAAACCTTGGAATTTAGAAGCAAAAAACCTTATAGCCACCAATAAAATTCTGCATAAACAGTCTTTGGACGCTATGTTTAAATAATGATAGTTTCAGCCCCCGGCGCCGGGGGCTTTTCTTTTTATTGATTTAAATGTTGATTTGATATAATATCCGGAAAGTTTGATGTTTTTTGTTTTTTTGAAAAAGGAGCGAATTATGATTTGGCGAAAAAAGTTTGACCGAAGCGGTCTTAATATTCTGCCGCTCAAGCTGCGGCAGAACAAAATGACGGCGGCCGATGTCAAACCGCTTGATTTTGTTTCCGGTTTTCAGGATCCGGAATTGGACAATCTGGCCGCAAAAGTCGCCGCGGCCGCCAAAAACGGACGCGAAGTTATTGCAATGATGGGTTCGCATGCGATGCGTCGAGGTTGCGCCCGTTTCTTCATTGATTTGATGGAGCGAAGATGCATTACTCATTTGGCTTCCAACGCGTCTTTGGCGATTCACGATTTTGAAATGGCATATTTAGGCGCAACGCTTGAAGATGTGGAAGTTTATATTTATGACGGCAAGTTTGGCAATTGGGAAGAGGGCCGGGCCATAAATGAAGCGGTAAAAAGAGGAGTAAAAGATAATATTGGATTTGGCCGCTCCATTGGCCGGATGATTGAAAATGAAGAATTCGGAAAAATGCCTTATAAGGATATGAGTCTTTTTGCCGCTGCTTTTCGTTTAGGCATTCCGGCAACGGTGCATAAAGGCATCGGGCTTGATATAACCGATCAGCATCCTTCGGCTGATTATGCCGCGCTGGGCAAGGCTTCGGGAGATGATTTTCTGCTTTTTGCCGAAAGCATCTCTAAATTTGAAGGCGGTGTATTCTTGAATTTCGGATCGCAAATTTTCGGACCAGAAGTTTATCTGAAAGCTCTGTCTATGGCCCGCAACGTCGCAAAGCAGGAAAATCGCGAGATTCGGAATTTTACAACGGGTGTTTTTGATGTAATGGATCTCGGCAACTGGCGAGAAAAAGGCATTGTTGATTATCGCCGTTCGGAAACTCTTAGCGACCCGCGCTATTATTTCCGGCCGCTCAAAAGTATTTTAATCCGAACCATCAAAGATGGCGGAGAAAGTTATTATATAAAAGGCGACTTTGGAGAAACTATTCCGGCCTTTTATTCAAAAGTTGTCAAAGCCCTCTGAATTAAAATCAGAGGGCTTGTTTGTTGACGCGGCTTTGTTTTTCGTTTATTTTAAAATGAATATGATGGCGGAAAAATTGGAAAAATCCGATATTTCTCAAAAAATTTATTATGAAATGATGCGCGGCATGCTGCGCATCAGAAGAGTTGAAGAAAAAATAATTGAACTTTATAAAGCCGGGCATATTGTGGCGCCGGTGCATCTGTCAATCGGACAAGAGGCGTCGGCCGTAGGCGTTATGAGCGCTTTAAGGCCGAGCGATAAAGTCGTATCCACTCACCGCTGCCACGGCCATTACCTCGCCAAAGGCGGAAATCTTGAAAAAATGCTGGCGGAACTGTGCGGCCGTTCGGGCGGATGCGCCGGGGGATATGGCGGAACAATGCATTTGACCGACGATGAATCCGGATTTGTGGTCGCGGCGCCAATAGTTGGCGCAAGCATCGCTTTTGCGGTCGGCATCGCGTTTGCGGCCAAATTAAAATGCGAAGATAAAATCGCAGTCGCTTTTTTCGGCGACGGCGCGGTTGAAGAAGGAATTTTTTGGGAAAGCGTCAATTTTGCTTCGGTTCACCGTTTGCCGGTTTTGTTTGTCTGTGAAAACAATCTTTATGCCACTCATTCGCCGATTTTAAAGCGTCAGCCGTCAGTCTCAATAGTTGAACGCGTCTCTCCCCATGGCATTGAGTGCGCCATGATTGAAAACGGCAATGATGTTTTGGCCGTTTACGAAGCCGCTAAAAAAGCAGTGTCTTCGGCAAGAAACAACCGTCCGTTTTTTATTGAAACGCGCACTTACCGTTACAAGGAACATTGGGGCGCCGGCGAAGACTGGCATCTTGGCTACCGCAGCCGCGAAGAAGGCGAGCGATGGCTTTTGAGAGATCCGTTAAGCTTTCGGGAAAAGTTCGCGGCTGAAGAAATAGCCGGAATGGAAGCTGAAATAAAAAAAGAAATTGACGAAGCCGAAAGATTCGCTTTTTCAAGCCGCGCGCCGGATTCCGAAGAAATGATTAAAGGGAAAATTATATGACCGAAAGACTTTTTTCATACAAAGAAGCGGCAACTGAAGGGCTTTTGCAGGCGATGCAAAAAGACAACCGCGTGTTTTTGCTCGGCGAAGGCGTTGATAATATCACCGGGGTTTACGGCCATGTTTTGCCGGCTTTCAAACAGTTTGGCGAGCGGCGGGTGATTGATACGCCTCTTTCCGAAAACGGACTCACCGGCTTTGCGATCGGAGCGGCCTTAGATGGCTTAAGGCCGGTGCTTATTCATCAGCGCAATGATTTTATGCTTTTGACAATGGATCAGATGTTCAATCAGGCGGCAAAACTTCGCTACGCTTCAGGCGGCCGCCATAAAATTCCGCTTACTGTTTTGAGTTTTATCGCGCGCAAGCCCGGCGAAGGGGTCCAGCATTCTCAAAGCTTGCAGGCGATCTTCGCCCATTTTCCGGGAGTTAAAGTTGGAATGCCGGCTTGTCCCGAAGACGCCAAAGGAATGATTTGCGCAGCCGTTGATGATGACGATCCGGTCATTATTCTTGAGCACCGTTCGCTTTTTGAGCAAAGCGGTTTTACGCCCGAAGAATATTATAAAACGCCTTTTCGCGCCCGTGTCGCCCAAGAAGGCAAGGATTTGACGGTTGTTGCGGTTTCAGCCGCGGTTCGCGATTCAATTGAAGCGGCCAAGAATCTTTGCGAGAAAGGTATTTCAGCCGAAATCATAGATTTGAGGTGGCTGAGGCCGTTTGACATTGAGACAATATTTAAATCCGTCTCTAAAACCGGCCGCCTGCTGATTGTTGATACCGGCTGGCAGATGTTCGGGGTCGGCGCGGAAATAATCGCCTCGGTTTGCGAACGCGGCGCGACTATGACCGCGCCGCCCAAAAGAATCTCAATGGCCGATTCTCCGTGTCCGGCAAGCCAGTATCTTGAAAAAGATTATCACCCGAATGTTAAAGACATAGAGCGTGAGGCCATGGCTCTTTGTTCTAAATAAACATCTCTTCTTTACATTTTATAAATTTGTTTTGTTAAAAAACTAATGATTAACAACCGGATAATTTGCGGTTATTATTAAATCAATTATGGAGAACTGGGGAGCCGCGGAGATAAATTCATATCTTAACGATTTTAATTCCTTTTTAAGGAATATTAAGCTTACCGATTTTGAAAGCCGCGATATTGAATTGCATGACGGAATAAAAAGAACGATTGACCTTATTTTAGCCCTTGGCAAAAGCGGCGGCACGTTGATTTTTATCGGCAACGGCGGAAGCGCGGCGATTGCCAGCCATCAAGCGACTGATTTTATCCGGAGCTGCGGAATAAAAGCTTTCGCGCCTCTGGATCATTCATTGCTTACCTGCATGGGCAATGATCACGGCTATGAACATGTTTTTTCCGAACCGCTTAAAGTTATTGCCAAAAAAGAAGATGTTTTAATGGCTATTTCAAGTTCAGGCCGGTCGGCAAATATCATTAGAGCCGTTCAAAACATGCGCGAAAGAAAATTGAAAATTATCACTTTGTCTGGTTTTAATCCCGATAATCCGCTCCGCAAATCCGGCGATGTGAATTTTTACGTTCCATCCAATTCTTATCGTATAGTTGAAAGCGCCCATCTTTTCATCTGCAACTGGATTTTGGATTTTACGCTGCGTTCAAAAGAAGCCTTAAAGGAAATTTGATATTTTTTTTTGATCTTTACTTTTTCAAGATTTTTTGCTTTAATTTTTAATTAAAGCAAAAAATCTTGTATGAAGAAAATTTATTTCATCAGGCATGGCGAAAGCGAAGATAATGAAAAGGCCGTGCTGCAAGGCCATGATTCTTCCCTGACCGATAACGGCAGAAAACAATCTCTTTTTGTCGCTGAAAAGCTGGCAAAATCGCTTATTGACGTCGTTATTTCAAGCCCGATAAAAAGGGCCAAAGAAACCGCGGATATCATTGTAAAAAAAATAAACAGACCTCTTGAAACTTCCGATCTTTTAATGGAGAGAAGACGGCCGAAAGAACAGATCGGCAAGTCGTTAAATGATCCGGAAATTCTGCGGATAGAAGGAATAATCAAAAATAATTTTCATATTGAAAATTTCCGGTTCTCCGACGAAGAAAATTTTGAAGACTTAAAAAATAGGGCTGCCCGGGCTTTGGTTTTTTTGCAAGCCAGGCCCGAGCAAAACATTCTTGCGGTAACCCACGGCTTTTTCATGGCGGTCATTATGGCTTATTTGATTTTTGGAGATAAACTGACCGGGCATGAATGCCGGCAGTTCACTCAAAAGTTTCATATGGAAAATACCGGAATAACGGTTTTGAATCTTGAACGTAAAGAAAGCGGTCTGTCATGGAAACTGTCGGTTTGGAATGATCAAGCCCATCTCAGCTGAAAAATTTTGTATAATAAAGTCTATGACCAATAAGCCTTCCATCACCATTTTTATGGCGATTTACAACGAAGCCGAACATATCAGAGCCGCTTACCAAAACGCGGCCAAAGCCGTGCGCGAGGCCGGCATAGACGATTATGAAATTATTTTAAGCACGGTTACCAATCCCGACGGCAGTCATGATGGCGCGCCGGAAATTGCCGCCGAAATCGCAAAAAACGATAAAAATGTCAAGCACTTGGCGATTCAAGGCTTGCCGGGTTTCGGAATTCAGTATCAGGAAACTTTGAAAATTGCCGCAAAGGATTACATAATGATGCTGCCCGGCGACAATGACAATATTTATGATTCAATAGTTCACGTTTTGCGTCATGTCGGTAAGGCTCCGCTGGTTGTCGTTTACACTCAAAATCCGGAAGCCAGGCCTTTCAGATTAAGATTTGCTTCAAAAAGTTTTGTGGCGCTGTGCAACTTGCTGTTCGGCCTGAAACTTAAATATTATAACGGCACTTCAATATTGCCGGTGAAGTGGGCAAAGATGGTTCCTTTTTCGGCCAAGAACCCGGCCTATGCCGCTGAAATGCTGATACACCTTATCAAATCCGGCGCGCCATACATAGAAATACCGCAAATAATCCGCTATACGCCCTATGCCGGCAAAACTTTCAGGATGAAAAGCGTATTTCAGGCTTTGGGAACTTTAGCCAGTATTTTTTGGCAGATCCATTTTAAGCGGGTGCGCCTGATTTTGCCGCCGATCCGGCATCAATAATTTTCAAAATGAGCAAAAATTACGCGGTTACAAAAGAAGATTGCGGAAAAGTGATAAAAAAACTGGTTGAAATTTTTGAGAAAACCGGTTTGTCCGATGAAGTCAGTTTTTTGGTTTACGGTTCTTACCTCGGCAACTGGCGCGTCGGCTTAAGCGATCTTGACGGCATAATCTATTTTCGCCGTCGCTTGCCGCTTGATATCGCCATTCGTCCCAATATTCTGGCTTTTCAGAAAGAAATAAGGAAACTCTATCAGGAAATTGATTTTTTGAAAGAAGGGCGTTTTTTCGCCGATGTTTTTGTTTTGGATTATCTTCACGCCTCCGACTGCCGCTTTGTGGTTTTTGACGAATATTTTGTGCCGTTTAATCCAAAAAGAGCCGGGGGCTTCGGCAGGGAGGTCGGCTACAAAATGTTTTTGGGTCCCGATTTCGTTGATATTTTGCGGCCTCATCTGGTATTACTCGCCGATTCCAAGGAGCTGGAGCTGGCTTTCGGTTTGCAAAAATTAAGGAATTATCTGTTGTTTGAAATTCCCCGGCCGGCCTTGGAAGTTTCTCCGGCTTATCAAAAAGAAGTCGCAAAATGCCTGAAAATTCTGCCCAGAAACGTTAAATTCATATTGGATGAATCAACCGCCGTAAGCCCTCAAAACTTAAATAGCGTCAGAAAGTGGCTGGGCGACATTGATTACGCGCCGCTGGCCGGTTTCGTTGAAGCCTGTTCAAGTCCGGAAAAACTTGAAGAATTTTTGAGCGGATGGCACAAATCGGATGACCAGACTTTTATCCGGAATCTTGAATGTTTTGAAAAAACTCTTGAAAGACTTGTAAAAAACGCGCCGAAAAAAAGCAGAACCTGACGGGGTTGACATAAGTCTCAAAATATCCATAATTCTTTTAGAGAATTTAAAATCAAAAAGCCCTTTTAAAAAGGAGATGCTATGAAAATCGCTTTTGCGCTCTATCAGCTTGCCGGCACCGAAAGAATGTCTTTGATGCTTCTTTCGGCCCTAACCAAGAAACACTTTCCGTATGCCAAGCGCGATATGATTGTCTATAAAGAAGGCCGTTTTGCCGAGAAACTGGAAAAATTCAAACCGGATATCGTGGCTATCAGCGCCATGACCGGCGAACATGTTGATAATCTGGAAATGGCTAAAGAGATAAGGCTGGTTGAAAAAAGAATCGGCAAGAAAATCTTTATAATTATGGGCGGCCCCCACTGCACGTTCGCGCCCGAAGTTCTTCGCGGCAGCGTTCTTGACGCCGTTGGCGTCGGCGAATGCGATTTGGCTTGGGTTGAATTGCTCTCGGCCATGGAAGGAAATAAAAACATTAATTATATTTTTAACATAGTTACTCAGGAAAATTTCAGCAGCGTTGTCAAGCCTGCCTCATTTGGGGGCGAAAACTATATTAAGTATAAAGCAATTAATGTCAGAGAAAGAACTTGTTTTGATGCAACTCACAAGAGTTGCCTGGACGATCTTCCTTTTTTTGACTGGGAACTGCATCAAAACAGAACAAATTTTGACAGCATAAACCCGATCGGAAAAAGGACCATAATGACCCGGAGAGGGTGCCCCTTTTTCTGCACTTATTGTTTTAACAGAGTTTTTAAGGAGATCTATCATGGCATGGGGCCGGCTTTGCACAACTATAGCATTGACCGGATAATTGAAGAGTGTAAATACGTCGCCAAGCGTTGGCCGACCCGTTTTTGGAAGATTTATGACGATGTTTTTATTTTTTCTTCCAAAGGCAAAGAGGGCGCCAGACTCCGGGAGTTTGCCGAGAAATGGCCCAAAGAGATCGGCTTGCCGTTTTTTGTTTTGACGCGCGCCGATCTGGTGGCCAAAGATCCGGACATATTGCGCCTTTTAAAAGAGGCCGGCTGCTGCTCTTTGACCATGTCCATTGAGGGCGGCAACGAGTATGTCCGGGAAAAAGTGCTTGAACGCTCCATGTCTGATGAAGAGATTATTTTTGCGCACCGCTTGGCCTGGGAACTGGGAATCAAAACTTTCAGCAACGTGATTTTTTCAGTGCCGATCAAAGACGAAGAGATTATCAAATACAATCTGTCCAAGTTCTCAATAGATCGGGATATAGAATCGGTGGACATTGCCATGAAGGCCAGAGTCCATTATCTTGAGTGTCCGATGCTGGCGCCTTACCCCGGAACCAAGCTTGGCAAGTATTGCCAGGAGAACGGTTTTTTCAACGGCGATATTGATAAGATGCCGTCAAGCTACCAGAATACGTCAATTTTTGATTGTTTTGAGCCTGGTGAAAAGAGAATGAGCCAAAATCTCGCTTTTTTGGCGCTGTGGTGCGTTTGGCTGGGGAGCCGGCAAAACTATTTTGTCAGAGAAGTCATCGCTCCGAAGTGGTTCTGGCTGGTAACCAAATTTCTTATCAGATTGCCGTGGCAGTGGTCCACCAAAGCGTATTTCGTAATGTATTTCACGCTCAAGCAGTGGCTTAATCCGGCCGAAATATACCGCATTAAAAACGCTCATGCGTTTTTAATATCAAAGGAATCACTTAAGGGAATATGGCCGAGATTGAAATTTGCCATTTCCCAACAATTTCCTGCAAATAAATAATCATTGAAATTTATCCCCACACTTATTCATAAGTGTGGGGATTTACAAATGTTGCTGTTTAATTCATTATAAATAAAAATGAAAATTAAAAACCAGCCAGTTTTATTCATAATGTTCGGCCATCCCGGTTCCGGAAAAACTCAATTTGCCCTTAATCTGGTCAAAAAATACAATTTTTTGCATTTGAACACCGATGACGCCAAATTCAGCATTTTTGAAAAGCCGACTCATTCCCGGAAAGAAGTCAGGCTGCTTTTTAAGATTATGGATTATTTTGCCTCTCTTTTCCTTAGAAACGGCTTTAATCTTATTTATGACGCCAATTTCACAAAAAGAGTTTTCAGAAAAAGATTGGCGGATTTGGCTGAAAAATACGGCGCCAAATTGATTATCTTGTGTTTTAAAGTTCCGATAAAAACCGCCGTAAAAAGAGTGAAAACCAGACATAAAAATCATCCCGGCGATTTGAAAAAATTTTTTCCAAGAACTTTTGTTTATGATCTGCACCGGATAAAAAACGAAGAGGAACATCCGGTTAAGGGTGATGAAGTTTTTTTTGAAATTGACGGGACAAAATCTTTTGCCGATCAGGTCAAACCGCTTTTGAAATACCTGAAAAAAGCCTAAAAATCAGGCCGCTTTTATTTTTTTAATATTGTGGTTAAATATAATTACCCCTTTTAAAGAGCGATTTTGTATTTATGTCAAAACATAAAATAAAAAATATTCAAGAGCTGGTAAAAATAGTCGGCGATTTGAAAAAAGAAGGCAAAAAAATTGTTTTGGCTCACGGCGCTTTTGATTGGCTGCATCACGGCCTTTTGCATTATTTAAACGAGGCTAAAAAGCAGGGAGACATTTTGATAGTTTCGGTGATTGCCGACAAGTTTGTGCGCAAGGGTTTGGCCGAGACGGTTTTTAAAGAGTCGATCCGCGCCGGCACCATTGCTTTCTTTGAACCGGTTGATTACGTCATTTTATGCCATGATTTCGGGCCGTGGGGAATCATTAAACAATTGCGTCCGGATATTTATGTCAAAGGAGAAGATTCGGCGTCGCAATTGAAAGACCCGTTAAGCGGCGTCAGCCGGGATAAAAAAGCCGCCGAGAACGCCGGCGGAAAATTAATTTTTACCAAAATTTTGCCGATTCATTCGGAAAGCGCCCTTAACAGATATTTCAATATTGCGCCCGACAGCGCCGCCGCTTTCATATCCGACTTCAAGAAAAGGTATAATGTTTCCGATGTTCTTATAAATCTGGAAAAACTCAAGAAAATGAAAGTTTTGGTTATCGGCGAAACTATAATTGATGAATACCGCTATGTTTCTCCTTTGGGCAAACCGGCCAAATCCCATGTGGTCGCCGCTCATTATAAAAATAAGGAAGAATTTGTCGGCGGCGCCGCGGCCTGCGCTAATCATGTCGCGACTGTTTGCGGAGACGTGGAGCTGGTGACCGTTCTGGGAAGCAAAAATTCAAAAGACGCCATGGTCAAAAAATGCCTTAAACCGAATGTCAAAGCCAGCATTTTTTATTCGCTGGAACAGAAGACCATTGTTAAAAGGCGTTTTTTGGATGAAGGATCGTTTGTCAAATTTTTTGAGGAATATGAGTTTGTCAAAGGGCCGATATCCGAAAACGTTAAAGATAAGGTCAAAAAATATTTATCTCAAAAAATAGGGAAATTTGATCTGGTGGTCGTAGTTGATTACGGCCACGGATTTCTTCTTCCGGATATGATCAAACTTATCGGCCGGAAATCAAAATTTCTGGCCGTTACCGCCCAGACCAACAGCGGCAACGCCGGCTTTAATTACATCACTAAATACGGCAATGCCGATTATGTTTCGCTTGATGAATCAGAGGCCAGGCTTGCCATGCAGGACGATTATTCTCCGATTGAAAATATTTTATTAAAGCTGTTCAAACAAATATCCCCGAGACAGCTGGTTATTACTTTGGGCAAACGCGGCTTGATCGCTTGCGGCAAAAACGAGGAAATCAAAAGGATTCCGGCTTTTGCCGGAAAAATAACCGATGCCGTCGGCGCCGGCGACGCCTTTTTATGCCTTTCGGCTCCGTGCGCCGCCGCCGGTTTTAAACTTGATTTGGTTTCTTTTGTCGGCAATATCGCCGCCGCCATCGCCGTTAATATAGTGGGCAACAAGAGTTCGGTGGAGCGCGAAGAACTGTTTAAATACATAGGGTACTTGCTGGAATAAAAAATTTATGCTTTATTTGCGTGAGAATCGGTATTTTAAATTCAAATAAAGGAGAAAATATGCGTTTAAAAGATTCTAATAAACTGCTGGAAATTTGGAAATACGCTTTAAATCAAGGCGCGAACGTGGCATTGATGCGCCATGCGCCGAAAGCCGGCGGGAATGAAAGTATTCTTTCCGCGGAAGGGGAACGTTTGGCCAAGGAATATAGAACTGTTTTAAATTCTGTTTTTGATTTAGATGGCAACGTCGAGCCGGTTCTTTTATGCACCAGTAAAATCCGCACCGGCCGGACTTTGCAGATTATTTTTCCCGGCATTGATCCGAAAACTTTTGTTTGCAAAACCGATCTTGACGCAAATCGCATATCCGAGGCGGTTGAAAGGCAGGTAGTTGAGATTCATAAAAAAGTCGGCCACTGGCGCGGTTTCGCTTTGAATCAGACTTATCATTTTTTGGATAAGTTTGGCGGAAAAGATGAAGAAGAGTTTCTTCATACGACTACGGCCGAAAGAATGTCCCGTGAAATTAAAGATTTGCTGGTCTCCGGAAAAACAGCCGTTTATTGCGGACATTCTCCGCAAATTGAGGCGGCGGCGGAAAAAATTCTAGGCGTTAATGTTTCTGAATTCGGAGGGTTTTTAAGGCCTTTGGATTCTCTGCATCTGAAAATCAATGGCGGCCGCGCGGAGCTGGTTGCCAGAGTCAATCCGATTGTTGATTATGAGGATGCCGAAGCCGAAACTTTTTTTGGAAAAAAGGAAGAGAGCCGTTAAAATCCTCGTTTTTAAGACAAAAAAAACCAGAGTTTGGACTCTGGTTTTTTTTGTCTTGTCAGTCGTCAAGCAAAAGAATATAATGGATAAATGTTTTCCAAATACTTGAAGTGGGCGATAGTAATCGGCCTTTTTGCAATAGTTTTAATTACGCCTTTTTATGTTTCTTCAACAATGTTCTTCCCGTTTATTACCGGAAAGAACTTCTTTTTTCGGATAATTGTTGAAATTATTTTTGCCCTTTGGTTGGTTTTGGCAATGGCCGACAGCCGATATCGGCCAAAAAAGTCCCCGGTTTTATACGCGCTCGCGGCAACGGTTTTGATTCTTACGCTTTCAACAATTTTCGGAGACAACCCTTATCGCAGTTTTTGGTCTAATTACGAACGGATGGAGGGTTTGATCGGTCACTTGCACCTTTTTGCTTATTTTCTGGTTTTATCCAGCATTTTTATCTCTCAAAAAGAATGGCGCCGGTTTCTGTATCTTGTTTCTGTTTCCGGCGCGGCCATGGCTATTTACGGCTACTTGCAGGTGTTAGGTTTTGCGGCCATATCAACCCAGAGCGGCTCCAGAGCCGACGGCACTTTCGGCAACGCCAGCTACATGGCTATTTTTATGATGTTTGCCGCCTTTATTGCCGCTCACCTTTATTTTTCAGAGGATAAAAGATGGCTGAAAAATATTTTTGCAGCCCTGGTTATTTTTGAAATTCCAATCATTTTTTTAACCGGAACCAGAGGCGCGATTTTGGGCCTAATCGGCGGCGTTATTCTTTTTGTTTTGCTTTTGACTTTTTTGTCCAAAGACCGACGGGTTAAAATCGCTTCGCTCTGCGCCGTCGGCGGCGTTATTCTTTTTGTCGCCGCTTTCCTTTTGGTTCAAAATAAAGATTTTATCATCAAAAATCCGGTTTTTGCCCGTTTTAGCAATTTAAGTTTTCGGGACAGAACGGTTCAGTCGCGCTTTACGATATGGAGAATGTCTTTTGAAGGATTTAAAGAAAGACCGGTTTTCGGCTGGGGTCTTGAAAATTATAACCAAGTTTTTAACAAATACTATCAGCCGTCTTTATGGCCACAAGAGCAGTGGTTTGACCGCTCTCACAACATAATTTTTGATTGGCTGATACACGGCGGAGCTATCGGACTTTTGGCTTATTTGGGTATATTTATAACGGCTATTTACGCGCTTTGGCGCGGCTACAATGCTGATAAAAATATCAAAAATTTAATAACCGCCGCTATTTTTACATCGCTTTTTGCCGCTTATATCTTCCACAACTTTTTTGTTTTTGATAATTTAATTTCGTACCTGATGTTTTTTTCAATTCTGGCCTTTATTCACTTTATTTATTATGGCGGATCAAATGGACAAAACAAGGCATGGTTGAAAAAGCCGGTTTGGTTCAAAAACGCTGATTTTGCTTCTGTCTATTCCTTTTTTTCCGCTATTTTGGCTTTTTTACTGATATTCAGCATATATTTTTTAAACATTAAGCCGATATTGGCCAATACTTCGCTTTTAGAAATGCTAAAGGACGCCGGTGTTCAAGGACAAAATATTGACCTTATTTTGTCTGATTTTAATAAGTCCGTAAGTTTAGGGACATTTGGCAGCGGAGAAGCAAGAGAACAATTAAGCGCTTATGCCAACGCTGTTACGAAATCAAATCTCGCGCAGCCGTTAAAAGACAAGGTTAATAATTTGTCCATTAGCGAACTTGAAAAACAGGTAAAAGAATCGCCTGATGACGCCCGCGGACATATATTTTTGTCCGCAATGTACACTAATGCCGGACGGCGCCAGGAAGCGCTGACGGCAGTTGAGAACGCTTTGAAACTTTCACCCAGAAAACAGCCAATACTTTTTCTTCTGGCCGATTCTTATTTGGTTTTAGGGGATATTCAAAAGGCCTACGAAACCGTAAAAACCGCTTATGATTTGGATCCAAGCTATCCTCAAGCCGTTAAAAATTTCGCGACACTCGCTATTATGAATGGCGGCGTAAATGAAGCTGAAGAGGCTTTAATTAAGCATTTTGGCACTGTTTTAGTGGCTGATCAGCAGTTTATAAACGCTTATGTCAGAATCGGCAGATACGACCGGGCTCGCGACATTTGGTTTGAAATTATAAAGCGGGAGCCTAATAACTCGCAATATCACGTAAATTTGGCCGCTACTTTCCTTAAGCTGGGCGAACGAAAAAAATCCGTACAGGAACTTGAAAAAGCGATTGAACTTAATCCTCAATTTAAAGAAAACGGCGAGTTTTTGATAAATGAGATAAAAGCCGGCCGGAATCCGGTGCAATAAAGGAGTGAAAATAGTTTGTTAACTCTCGCAAAATTGTTCCGTGTCGGAAGGCAGCGAGCGAAGCGAGCGTCGGAAACCGAGGGTGTCCGAGATTGAAGGTCGGAACAATTTTGCCATGGAAGTTATCCACAGGCCGCATTTGCGGCTTTTTAGATTAAATAAGATAATTAAATAAAGACGCTAAGTTCGGCGTCTAAATAGTCTTAATATAAAGTTTTATTATTAATTTTTTAATTAATTTATAAGTCGAAAATATGAATATGCAAAAAAATATATCAAGTTTTTTTGATACTAAGCGGACCAGCGGTATTATTGCCGCCACGGTTTTGTCGTTTGTCGCGGTGGCGCTCATAACTTACGGCGCGACCACGATAGGCACGAATATTAATACCGGCGGAACACTTGATGTTACCGGCGCTTCCACTCTTGCTGCTCTGACAGCTACTAATCTCACAGCCACCGCTTCTTCAACTTTCAACACCACTCTGACAGTTACCGGAGCGTCAACGTTTACCGGCGCCGCCTCATTTAACGGAAATGTTACGGCAGGAGACGCCAATGGCGACACGTTTACGGTGCGCGGCACGGCTTCGAGCTTTACTTCAACCGCGACTTCAACCGTGGCTATTACTACCGGTCTTAATTTTGATTCTAATACCTTTGTTATTTCACCGGGCAATAATTTGGTTGGTATCGGCACAAGCTCGCCGAATATTGCGGGTATTATCCATGGCACTTGCACTGTGGTCGGTGTGGCTATCACGGCTTCAACCACGGGCGGTATTCCTTGTGCATCAGCAGAAGGAATAACCACTGATTATAAAGTTTTTGTTCAGGCAACGAGTTCTTTCCCCGGGGGAATAAATTTCAAAATAATCGGAGCTTCTTCAACCGCGCTCAATACCATTGGTGTTGCTATAGTTAATACCGCGGTAGTCGGTGGCACAAACCCGGGCAACTTTACTCTCAATTTCTACGGCATCAAATAATTTAGTTTAGTTTTTAAAACTAAATTATTACTCCCATGAAAAAAATATACTTAACGATTTTAGCTGGAAGTCTTCTGGCGCCAATGGCGGCGCTGGCGGCTTTGGGCGATTTTTCATTCGGGACCGGCGGTAAAATAACTATCGGCAGCAGCACTCTTGATGTTGTCGGCGCCGGCATTAACGCCGATATGATTGAGGTTGGCGGCAGCAGTTTTGATGTCGGAATGTCTCCGGGCGCTTCAATTGAAATCTCTTCAACCGATCGCCGAAAGCTTGATGTTACCGAACCGGCTTCAATAACTTCTGCATTGAATTGCAGTTCCAGCGCGTCAACTTACACCATCACCAATCCTTCAAATAATATTTTTGCCACGACTACGATTACCATGCTATCTGACACTTGCGCCGCCGGAGGTGGAGGTGGCGGCGGTGGTGGAGGAGGAGGCGGAGGTGGAGGCTCAGCTCCCTATGTTCCTTTGCAGGCCGCGACTCCTGCTGTGCCGACAGTGGCTCCGGCTGTTCCTTCAGCCGCGGCTCAACCATCAGCCCAAGCAATGGCTGTTAGCCCGGCTTTTAATCGAGTTTTGACTGTTGGTTCTCGCGGTGAAGATGTTATGCGTTTGCAAAAACTTCTTAATTCC
>ERZ1292623.95-Hain-H51-01um-R1-95-length-95342-cov-19_pt1 | contig 95342 bp, 88 predicted proteins | sample MGYA00564398_ERZ1292623 | MGnify/ENA primary metagenome ERZ1292623 (study PRJEB36523, sample SAMEA6512633) | groundwater metagenome | collected 2019-01-07 | study: AquaDiva: Metagenomics assemblies of 32 groundwater samples
TCGTCAGTTCGTGGTTTGAACTGTTCCCTTCAGTGGGGTAACGAACGCAACCCCTGTTGCCTGTTACAAGTGTCAGGCGAGACCGCCCAGCCCGGAGAGCATGAGTCGGATTTGTAGAAAGATAATTTTGAAAAGACCGGAATAAATCCTTGCTAGGATTTTTCCTTTTGCTCGGCGCCTACGCGCCTGCGCAAGATCTTTTCAAAATTACTTTCCACAAATCCTCCTCTCGTGCGTTTCGGGCTGGGAGGAAGGTGGGGATGACGCCAAGTCAGCATGGCCCTCTGATACCCTGGGCTACACACGTGTTACAATGCATGAGACAACGGGACGCAATATCGCAAGATGGAGCAAACCCTTATAAACTCATGCCCAGTTCGGATAGGAGTCTGCAACTCGACTCCTTGAAGCCGGAATCGCTAGTAATCGCGGGTCAGCTATACCGCGGTGAATACGTTCTCAAGTCTTGTACTCGGGTCGCCATGCGATCGGGTACGCTAGTTGGTGCCTATTTATTTAGAAATCCAACCGAGGTAATCAACAGTGCCTCGAAGCGAAATCACAGTCTACTGTCCGTGAGGACTATAGATTAAGGGAGAAAGTAGCATTTTTTAGCTTGAATGCCAGTTATGGCACATATTATAGGTCATCCTGCGAGTACATGGAGAAGCCTACTGTCGAAAAATGTGATATGTGTATCGTGGTATCGAGATGAGAAAAAACAGTGTATTTGGTTACCGTGGGAGATCTTGCATTTTCCTCGTTGTGTCGTACACACCGAGAAGTTATATTAGTAATGATATAATCATGATATGCAAGAAGTCAGCAGAGTTCGTAGTACCAATCGTAAAGATGCTCGGATTAACCCCAAGCTACAACTTCCGATTGGGAAGGAACAAATTCAAAGGAAAAAATTAGATCCTCAATATGTCGCAGGATTTATTGATGGAGAAGGATCATTTTCAATTAGTATTGGAAAACATAAGACATTGCGTCGAGGTTTTGAAGTTCGCCCAGAATTTGAAATAGAATTGCGGAAGGATGATCAGGAAATCTTGGAACGAATACTTATAACTATCGGAATTGGGAAAATATATGATTGCTCATATGAGCGATATGGATGGTTCCCACATGCAAAGTATAAAATTACGAGCATTTGGGATCTGAAAGAATATTTATTTCCATTTCTTGATACAAATCCATTACAAGCGAAAAAGAAAAAGTCCTATCTACTTTTCAAACAAATTGTTCTCATGGTTTGCGTCAAAGAACATTTGTCTGATGAGGGATTTAATAAAATTGTAAAGCTTCGCGATGAGCTTCGGGCTCTAGGGAAGAAAGCTAAAACTTATCATGGCACGGTAAGTGAATTCGATAAAAAAATCGAATAAGCAACCTTTGGAAAACGCGAGGGTGCGGGAAAACCGCTTGCCCCGTGTTGAAGAGAATTATAATGGTAACATTATAACACATCAAATACCGCCCGTCAACCCAAGGGAGTCGGAGGTGCCCGAAGTCTCGCCTCGCGCGGGCCTACGGCAAATTCGATGACAGGGGGTAAGTCGTAACAAGGCACGGGTAGCGGAAGCTGCTCGTGGAATATTTCAAGAAATCAACCGTTTTTTACGCTTCGGCGTAATCAACTTATAGTCGATACTTACTTTTGTAAGATGGTGATGGCTCTCTGACCTAAAACAGGAGCACTTAGTCCTCAAAGATAGGGGACACACATGGACGATCACAATTGAATCGTTCATGGGCGAACGGAACAAAATAGAGTGCGTTTGATGACCTTGCGAGATTTTAGTGAAGCAAGATTTTTCCGCCAAAATTTAGTAAAATAGGATCAATATCCAAAAACCGCTCCGAATAAAATTGGGGCGGTTTTTGTCTATATTTAGAGCCATATTCATGTGGTTGACTTTTAGGTTTAGATGTGCTACACTTGTTACGGAGTACAAAACGGTTTTCTCAAATGGAAACCAAAACAATTCAAACAGAAGGGACAAAAATGAACAGTCAAGAAAATTCGGAAGGCGACTTGCTGGTTGAGAACACATTCATTCAGCGGGAAATTAATCGTACCAACAAAGAAGCATGGTTCTTCGGAAGAGTCCTGATTGGAGCGATGGTGGGGGCAACATTTGTACCGGCGGTGATCTGTTGGACAGCCAACACACAGACCGCAGTCCATTTGGTCAATTGCTTTCGGGCGATTACCAGTCACTTCTAACCTCTTTACGGTTGAATGTTTCAAACGCGCCGACAGGGTCAATCCCCTCCGGCGCTAAAATTTTACTCATTTTTTATTTTGCCTATTTTTCTGTATTAGAATATAGTTGGTATTGGGGGGTTGAAATCTTTCATGACTTATTTTCAATCTGCAATTTTTGTATTTTTTTTGGTCACGTGGCGGAATTGGTATACGCGTACGCCTCAGAAGCGTATTCCGTGAGGATTGGGAGTTCGAATCTCCCCGTGACCACATTGATCTGTTATAATTCTAGAGCAACTTATTAATAAACTAAATCATTATGAAGAATTCATTAGAAGAGCCAATTTCGCCAGAAAGAGCCGCACAGCTTTTGAAGAAAATTAGAGATGGGATAGAGGAAGAAGAGGATCCAGAACCAAAACTCCAGACTGGTGCTGGCGCGATGCATGATTGGGAAAAAGAAAAAGAGGAAAAGGAAGATAAGAGAAGGGTGGCAATGAATTAGCGAAAACTTTGCGTTTATTCTTTGTTTTTGCTAATGTATCTTTACTGATTTGAGGTATCAGCTCTGATCCATCTATTAAGTCAATATCTCTGATCTTTTACTGTTTGTTCCGTATTTGAATTTGTTTGAACGCATAGCTGTCTTGGTAGGTCAATGGCACCAAGTTGCAGATATGCGAAGGTAGGTCAGAATATTTAATCTGCGCGCATAGCTCAGTTGGTAGAGCACACCACTGATACTGGTGGGGTCCTAGGTTCGAATCCTAGTGCGCGCACAAAACTTTAATATTTTTTAAAGCATTCTTGTGCGTACTGTTCGTTGATTAATTATAAGTATTCTTGTTCGTACAAATGACCACAAAGTTCTCAAAAAAACCACATGCTCTAGGATTGTTTTTCAGAGAAGGAATCAAAAGGTTCAAGGTCCATGGCTCATTATTGCCAAGTTCAAGATATTTGAGCAGGAAAATATTAAAGCAAGTGGAAATGAGGGAAGGAATATTTATTGTTGAGCTTGGCGCTGGCACTGGTGCTTTCACCAATATGATTCTTTCCGGAATGCCCAAAACTGGTAAACTTGTAATTTTTGAAATAAATCCGATTCTAGTCAAGCATCTTCGCGACAGTATAATTGATTCACGCGTGATAATAATTGAAGCCGATGCTGTGGACATGGCTGACCATTTGAGAGATTTCAATCTGACCAAGCCAGATTATATAATTTCTGGAATACCGATTGGTAATTTTTCCAAGTCAATGAGAAACTTGTTACTGATGGCAATTCGTGAATCTTTGAGTGACACTGGTTTATTCATTCAGTTTCAATATTTTTTATCTAGTCTGATTTCAGTTAAGAAACTCTTTGACACCAAAATCATCGGCTATGAATATCGAAATTTACCACCCGCGTTTATTTACGGTTGTAGAAAGAAAGTTTGATGCCTACCCTCGACAGAAATCTAGTAATGCGCGTAGTGAACTTTTGTTGTATAATATAAAATGTTTATAATTTAAACTATAACTATCATGAACACTACAAGAACCAGTCCTAAAGACTTCTTCCTTCACCTCGGCGCAACCGTAACTCTATATGTAGCCGCGGGCGCTCTCATTAACCTATCGTTTAGTGTTATTAACTACTTCCTGCCAGATGCGTTAGCGGGATATTTTTATGGCAATTCGGTGGCTTGGCCGATTTCAATGTTGATTGTGTTGGTGCCAATACTTTATATTTTAGAATGGCTAATCGCTCGCGATATTGCAAAAAACCCTGGAAAATCTGACTTATGGATTCGTAGGTGGCGTATCTATCTGACAATCTTTTTAGCGGTAGTGCTCTTTGGTGGAGATTTGATAGCTTTGATCAATGTATATTTGAATGGAGAAATAACTTCACGCTTTATTTATAAGATTATCGTGGTGTTATTTATCGCCGGCTCGGTTGGTAAATATTATTCTTTCAGTATATATACAAGTCACAAATGGTCAAAAATGATACGGACTGCCAATGCTTGGTTTGGTATCGTTTTGGTTTTAGCGGCTGTCATCATCGGATTTATCGCAATTGGTTCACCAGCAAAACAACGCGCAATTCGTTTTGACAATCAACGCGTTAGTGATCTTACTAATATTCAGTGGCAGATCGTAAATTATTGGCAACAAAAAGGAAGATTACCGGTTGCATTGACCGACCTTACAGATCCGATTTCAGGTTTTATCTTGCCAACTGATCCAGATACCGAGGTTTCGTATGAATATTCTCTAGGCGGTAAGACCTCGTTTGAATTGTGCGCCACATTCTCCGAGGTTTCGTCGGACAATCAAGGGAGAGGTTCGTATTATGGTGGCGGTATATCATATCCAGCATACGACATGTCAGTTTCAATCAAAGGCACAGAAGATAATTGGAATCATAAAGCAGAGAGAACTTGCTTTAAGCGCGCAATTGATCCTGATAAATATCCCGTAACGCCAAAATTACAAGTACCAAATTAACTTGGCAAGGGTAGGTCTTGCCACACACTTTTATCATGAATCTCGGCAAAAAAACAAAAATCGTTTGTACTATTGGCCCAAATACAGAGACCAAAGAAAAGATGGCCGAAATGGTTGATGCGGGCATGAATGTGGTCAGATTGAATTTTTCGCACGGTGATTTTTCTGAACACCAGAAACGCGTGGAGTCAATTCACGAGATTATGAAAAAATCTGGCAAGACCGTGGCGATTTTACAAGATCTTTGCGGACCGAAAATTCGCATCGGGACTTTCAGAGATAATATGATCATGTTGCATGAAGGTCAGACCTTCACATTAACGACCGATGAAATTGAGGGGACTGAAGATAAAGTGCATATAAATTATCCACGACTACCGTATGAAGTGAAACCAGGAACTATCATTATGCTCCAAGATGGCACCAAACGGTTGGAAGTCGTGGAAATCAAAGGCAACGACATCATTACCAAAGTCATGATTGGTGGTCGTCTATCTGGACGCAAAGGAGTCAATGTGCCAGGGGCGAATCTTTCTATTTCAGCCCTGACTGACAAAGATAAAGAAGATGTTGAGTTTGGAATTAAAAATAAAGTTGATTTTGTCGCATTGTCTTTTGTCCGTCGCGCTTCTGATGTTGATGATCTTAGAAAGATTCTTAATAAAGCCGGATCCAATGCACACATTATCGCAAAGATTGAAACACCCGAAGCTCTGAAATGCATTGATGAAATTATTTCGGTGGCTGATGGGATAATGATTGCTCGTGGTGATCTAGCTATTGAAATTCCCGCTGAAGAAGTCCCGTTGGTTCAGAAAATGATTATCAGTAAATGCAATGCTATTGGCAAGCCGGTAATAACTGCCACTCAAATGCTTGAGTCAATGATAAAAAATCCAGTACCGACAAGAGCTGAAGTCTCGGATATTGCCAACGCGATCATTGACGGCACGGATGCGATAATGCTTTCCGAAGAAACGACTTTGGGTGATTTTCCTGTAGAGGCAGTCAAGGTTATGACGCGCATTGCATGTCGCGTAGAAAAAGAAGTTTATACACGGGACACCATTGCCGAATATGAGGGATCTCACGGTGTTACAGATGTCGTTTCCCAATCTGCCGTTAGAGCCGCCCACAACGTTGGTGCGGCTCTAATCGTGGCTCTGACGCGAACGGGTAGGAGCGCTCGTATGATTGCTCGTTATAGGCCCGCTGAGCATGTTCTGGCGCTTTCTGACGCTCAAGAGAATGTCAATAAATTGATGTTGACTTATGGTTGCTATCCGATAGTTGCGCCAACATTTAAGACAGTTGAAGAAATTATGGAGATTGTGCGCAAAGTTACTCTTGATAATGAAATAGTCAAAAAAGGGGATAAGGTGGTGATAGTCGCAGGAATGCCGTTTGGGACATCTAGTGAGACAAACTTTATTTTAGTGGAGACGTTGTAGTAAAAAGCTAAAGAAACTCGGCAAGGTATGCATTTTTATTGCCGAGGACTGTTTGAGCGACTAGAAATTTCTTGGTAAAAGGCGAATGGCGTTGGAATTACCAAGTCGAAGATTTGAGTAATTCCTGAGCCTTTTACCTAGAAATTTCAGGAGCGAGTTCCGCAGGCACATAAAAATGCATACCTTGTCAGGTTTCTTTTTCTTGATTTTTCTCTCACTATGTTATAATTGTTTTCATGCAGAAGAGCATGTACATCATACCCGATACCACGCTCATTCTTGATCGGAGCCCGCGTGAGTACCCACTCATGTTTCGGGACCTGCCTTCGAGCGAGAAGCCACGAGAAAAACTCTTGACTCACGGTCCAGAGTCGCTTTCTATTGCGGAGCTTACAACCCTTCTGCTTGTAACTGGGACTACCAAAGAAGATGTCTTGGAGATGTCCACGCGCATTGTTCGTGAATATGGCGAGAAAAGCGTTTTCGCCGAATGTAATCCCGAGAAATTATCCAAAGAGTTAAACATACCGATCGTCAAGGCGTGTTCTATTGTTGCCGTAGGTGAACTAGGAAGGCGTTTATATCAGCGCTCTGATTCGGGATTCAAGACAATTCGTAACGCCAAAGACGCGTATGACTATCTCGTTGATATGCGCAATTTACCCAAAGAACATCTTCGTGGATTGTATCTCAATAGTCACAACCGCGTGATTGCTGACGAAGTTATTTCAATTGGAACAGTCAATGCCAATGTTATTCATGCTCGCGAAGTCTTTCGTCCAGCCATTGAACGCAATGCTGTCGCAGTTATTTTAGCTCACAATCATCCTTCGGGTGAAGTTACTCCAAGTGCCGAAGATATTCAAATTACCAGACAGCTTGTTCAGGCAGGGAAGATCCTGGGCATTCGTGTTTTAGATCATGTCATCATCACCAAAGACGCATTTGTAAGTATAAGTGCGGACTATTAACCAAGTCAGAAGTCAAAGTCTGGAAGTCTAAAAGTAGTCGCGTTAACTTTTTAACTTTAAGGACTTTTTAACTTTCTATTTAATCTCATGCGCGATTATCAACTTGTTTCACCATCGCTTGATGGCATCCTTTATCACGACTCTGTCGTTTATGAGGGGATTCACCGTCCGGCTGAAATATTAAGAATATTAGACGGTCCAAATGCTAAAGGTAATAAAAAAGATTCATCTATTATTAATGAACATAGAGAAGCATTATGTTCTGAACAAGACCATAAAGTCATTGAACAATACTTCAATGATGTTTATGGCGTGTTTATGAAAAAACTTTCACATTTCATCGTTGAGCCAGAACCGAGACCTGATGATACGGTTACGCTTCAAGCTATGCTTCAAGAAATGATTAAGATCAAAAAATTTACAACAAAACAAAATTGATTGTATAATAGTTACATGGCTTCCCGTGATTATTTCAAAGGCAAACGCATCGCGGTTATTGGTCTTGGTATTCACGGAGAAATGGTTGAGGATGTTAAATATTTGATCAAAGCCGGAGCTTGGGTCTCAATATATGATTTGAAAAGTGAGGCGCGTTTGAAAAGTCACCTGATTTTTCTTCGTTCTATTGGTTTGGCCAATTATGTTTGCGGTTCTATTCCAGCTGAAGACCTTTTGGACATGGATATGATAATTCTTTCACATGAATATCCGCGCGATTCCTCATTCTTAAAGGAGGTTTATGGTAATAATCAAGCATCAAATATCAGTGATCAATTAAGCACGGAAAAATCTGAAAGTGAAATTAAAGTCGTGGATAAAGAAAAAAATAAAGTTATTGTCGTTGAATATCCCGAAACCCTTTTCTTTAGATTGGCGCCACCCATAACTCTGATTGGAGTGATTGGTTGTTGTGGTAAATCCACGGTTATTTCAATTCTTGGACCGATTTTAGAAAAAGTTTGTAAAGAATATGAAACACAGGATCTCTTTATTCTCGATCCAGAATCATCAGATGGGATTCTCGCGCATCTAAGAAAAGTCAAGAGTGGTGATATTGTTTTAATGCGAATAGTTGATTTGATTTTGCCGGAATTAAATACATTGCGAATCAGTCCTCATGTGGCGATATTTACCAGCATACCTTCAAAAAATTCGTACATTTCATCACCTTTTGAAATATTAGCGTATCAAACATATAACAATTATATTGTGGCATCCGACGAGATTATTGACGCCACTAGAGCGATGAAATTTCAGCCCAAGGCCAAAATGTTGCGCACCAAGTCTTCACTTATACCAGCGGATTGGGGTTTTTCTGGTAGTGGTATACACGATCGTTCAAATGCCGCTTTGGCACTTCAGACGGCTCAGATTTTTAAAGCCGATGAAGACACCGCGCGAAATGTTTTTAGCAAATGGAGATCCTTGAAAGGTAGGTTGGAATTAGTTAAAAAAGTCAAAGGTATTGAGTTTTATAATGATACGATGTCCATTACTCCTGACGCTACTTTAGTTGGAATTATGGCTTTATCTAAAGACAGAAATATTGTTTTAATTTTTGGCGGCGCGGATGTTGGTCATGATTATCGGACTCTTTATATTGAGTTGCCTAGATATGTCCATACGCTGATAAACATTCCAGGTAGTGGAACATTGAGGCAACGCGCCATTCTGCAAGAAGTTGGCGGACTGACGATTTATTCCGCGCCAAACATTGAAGAAGCGGTGAGGTCAGCTTTGGATCACGCGAAAAAAGGTGATCGAGTGCTTTTTAGTCCCGGCTTTGGCGCTGGTGGGGCTGATGGTTCTAAAATTGAGAGAGGCGAGAGATTTGTCAGGGCGGTTAGGGGGATTTAAGAAATAGTAACAAAGCAAGAAGCGGGTGTGAATTTTATGAAAGACCGTTATAATTGTCTCGCGTTCCACGCAAAGAGATTGCAGTCTTTCATAAAATTCACACCCGCTTCTTGCTTTGTTTCTCACTGTCATTCTCCACAAATCATGCAAACTATCGCGCCGTCTATTTTGTGTCCGACATAATTTGCCTTCATTATCCCAACAATTGAGAGCGCGCTATTCGTGGAAATATTTAATTTAGTATGTTCACTGACCAATTTTTGCGCGGTTTTAATATCTTCATTTGTGGCAATCCAACCTTTTCCGCCGGTTTTTTCTATTAAAGGCATAAGCGCTGATTTTCTGTGTCCGGTAATGTCTGTGATGGCATCGGCAATTGATCGTTCATCTGGCCCGTCATATGGTTCAAATTGTTCTGAAATTGGATGACATGAAGATGTTTGGATGATATGGACTTGAATTGGAATTTTTTTATCCAAAAAATATTGAGCGAGCGCTTGGGCAGTCGTGCCTGAAGAAGTGCCAATAAAAATAGCGCCGATTTTTTGCGCATTATAGGTTTGCGTCAGTTCTTCAGCTAATGATTGATAACCCATCAAAGCCTGGTCATCAGTAGATTGGCGCAAGCTTCGAACGCCTTCTTGTGTCGCTTGAATCAGAGCTTGAAGTGGCCGTTCTTTTACCAAAACGCGAATATTCCCAATACTTTTTTCGGCAATCGCGCGAATTTTTTTCAACTTTTCTGGCGATACATGATTTCCGACGAAGATATCCAGCTTAATGTTATTTAATTTTTGAGCGTGTATTGCCGCCGCTAATGCCGCATTTCCTGAACTTGAAATGGCAAAAGTACGATCACCATTCTGGTAATAGTGGTCAATCATTATAGGGATAGAACGACCCTTGTGAGAGCCGTATGGATGTAGGTCTTCGCGCTTGAAATAAAGCTCTTTAGTCTTTAGAACTTTAGCCAAACCATTGAATTTTTCTAATGGGGTAATCATAAATTACAATTGCCATATTACACTTTTTCGGTTACTATGGAAAGCGCGATTATAATCGTACTTTACTGGATAATGTTTCATCAAAACCTTAAAACTATGAATATGCTTTGTGTGTGCCCTGAATGTAAAAATACTATTGATTTGTCTCGTTACCCGAATCTCTCAATGGGCATGGTTATAGAATGTAACCATTGTGGTATGACTTTACTTGTTAAGGAAATTGCTTCTGATGGCGCGGTTGAGACGGATATTGTTGACGAAGGGAAGTAGATTAATGATCAATCTTTTTGATTATTGGAATTTTTTTACTGTCTCCTCAATCATTCCCCTGAAGCCATGTGAGCCGAGAAAGGCGATCATATCACCTCTTTTTGCTTCTGACTTCAAAAATGTGACTAGATCCTCATCATTTGCTAAATAGTGGACATTGGTGTGTGTTTTACCAATAATTCGCGCCAATTCATCGCCCTCCAGAGGTTTTTGAGCGAGGTCGGACCTCGCTAGCGAGGTCGGACCTCGCTCAATCTTTAGTTTTGTTAATCGCGGGACAATCACGATATCAGCATCTTTAAAGGCGCCATCATACATTCCTGCGGAACTTCTTTGTCGTCCGCCGATATTCGGTTCATAAACCGCGATTATTTTATTTTTATATACTTCTTTGATATTTTCCAACACCGATGCTGCTTTTTCGGGAGTTGGAGCGTGACAATCCATGACGGTTATTTCACCTTCAAACCGTTTCTCAAATCGGCGTTTTATTCCTTTGAATTCAGCAATAGCTTTGATTATTTTTTCCGGTTTGATCCCAACTTCACTAGCCATAGCGAATACCGCGGTGATATTTTCAGCATTGAAGCGACCGAGCATTGGCGAGTGAATCTTGAATGACGCATGCGCTGGTCTACCCCGCGCTGATTCAATTATGAAATCCAAGCCATTTTTTGTCGGAATGACTGAATCATATTGATAATTTGTACCGGCAGTTTTTCCATAAGTAATGATTCTTTCGCCAGATTCTAATTTGTCTCCAATAATTTTTTTCACTCCATCATTATCAATACAAGCAACGATTTTTCCATTTTCTGGAATTTTATTGACTAAATTTCTGAATTCATCAAAATATGCCTTTTCTGTTGGATATAAATCAGCATGATCCCAAGACACTGAAGTCAAAATTAGATAAGTAGGGGAATAGTAGACAAATTTTGGTCTATGATCAGAAATTGAAACTTGATATTCATCGCCTTCAACCACACTCCAATTTGAATCGGACAACGCGCCGGTATCATGAGAAAGTGAAAGTCCGCCGGTAAAATAACTTGGATCCATTTTGGCTCTCAAAAGAACGAATGAAAGCATGGCGGAAATGGTTGTTTTTCCCCAGGTTCCTGTCACAACGATTGAATTTTTTTTGATGAAATATTTTTGTAGAATTTCCGCGTATGAATAAACAGAAATGTTATGTTCTTTGGCGTAAATAATTTCGGGATTTGAAGGACTAGTTCCGCCACCGCCGATTATAATAGTATCCGGTCTACCATTCGCGACCATCTTTTCTGGATGCCAACCAGCGTAGAACTCAATTTTTTGTTTCTCTAATTCAATTGAAACTGGAGGAAAAAATCCCTTATCGCTTCCGGTCACTTTTACGCCCTTCTTGTGAAAAGCAATTGCCAAGGCACTAGTAGCGACACCGCAGATGCCGATGATGTGGAGGTGCGCGGGTAATTTTTGAACAGAATTTTTTGTCATATCAAATTTTATATAATTGCTGCCAGGATTTTCTTCACTTCTTTAATATCAGTCTGCCAACTTTTTCCATCAAACCATTCTAGACCATCAAACTGAATTTTATAAGTATCTCCTGACCGTTGAAGGGAACCCAAATAAGCATATTTCAGACCCTTTCCTTTGGCATACTGGATTGTTTTTGTCATCATTCCCAAACCCATATCTTTTGATGATTTCCCTAGATCATAAAATGGATAACTATAATGAATAATTTCAGAGTCTAAATAACAGATCACATATCCAATTATGTCTTGTGGGTTTGAGAATATAAGTAGAATATTAAAATTACTTTTTTCTTTATCAGTGAGCATTTCTTTTACTTTTTGCGTACTCATAATTCCCGAGCCAAATTTTGCCTCATAAAAATCTTGGGCGAGTTTTCCTAGGGACCAGTGATATTCTCCGTAAGGTAATGTCACTTCTTGCATGGCGATGTCATCAACTTTTTTGAGAATTCTTTTGTTTTCACTGGTCGGTTCAAATTTTGCAAGATTTATTCTTACAGATCGCGTCTGATGCATTACTCCCTTACCAAGACGAGTAAAAACATAACCTTGATTATAAAGATTGGTGATATTTTTTCCAGAGAAATCAGTTATTGTTTTTTTGTCCCAGTGGAGGTAGTTCATAATATGTAATACGAATTTATTCTTGTCATCTCCGTGAAAATTGTGATCCATGTGTTAGTCTTTAGGCCAAGCATTGATTCCCACTGGAGTCTGCCCTCAATTCCGATCGGGATCGGAAATGACGCAGGGACTAGTGCAACGCCAGCCAAAATCCAGATACCACAAAGATAAAATGTACCACCCAGAATCGCATCACGGTTTTTTCTTCACTCCAACCTTTTAATTCAAAATGATGATGTAATGGCGCCATTTTGAAGACTTTACGACCAAAAATATATCTAGAAGCAACTTGGATGACCACCGATAAGGCTTCAACATAAAACATAAAACCGAGGAAGAACAGAGAAATAGTTTCGCCAATAGCCATGGCGTTGACCGCTAAAAGCGCGCCGAGACCGAGAGATCCGATATCTCCCATCATAAATCTAGCCGGTTTGATATTGAAATAAGTATAAGAAACCAATGCTCCGACGGTTGTGGCATTTAAAATAGCGATTTCACCAAAACCGTTAATCCAAGACAAAATAGTCAGCGCGCTGAAAGTCGTAATCAACATTCCACCAGCCAAGCCATCCATCCCATCGGCGATATTAACCGCGTTTGCCGTGAACATCACTATAAAAATAACAACTGGGATAATGATCCAACCAAGGTCAAATCCAGTTTCAAAAGGAAGATAAATATAATGCCATGCCGGTCCGAGTTTGGTATAAATCCACCAAGCAGTGATTGAACCGGCGATAAATTGCAGAATCAATTTTTCATGGACAAAAACTCCTTTATTTGTCCGCGAACCAAACCAAACTGACATGCGTTTGAACGCGCTCCAAGGAAAAGTGATAATGTACCAAACGCGCATCTTCAGTTCTCTGTGAATCTTAATCAGATTGACGATATGTCCAAGTTTTCTAGAGCGTCTTTCGCTACCGTAAATATTCATGATGTCATCAATCGCGCCCAAAGCGGCTGATATGATCATCACGCCGATTGGCACATAAGTGAATGATCTGGACCAATTGAAAAAATAGGTAATTACCGCGACAGTGATCACAACCAGAAGTCCGCCCATGACTGGTGTAGTGGCTTTATATGCATGTGAACCGAGCATAGTGAGCTCACTTTTTGGTCCTTTTATGATGTGAAAATGATACAGGAATTTAATCAAAAGTGGCGCCCATAAATATGCCGCTACCGTGCCAATAAGCGCAAAACCCATGATATAGGCCAAATCAGCGGTACCTTCTAGGATTGTTATCATGAAGTACACGATATCACGAAAATATGAAGTGCGGCAATGTTACGATTGGAAGCATGGAATAGTTTGTATTTTTATGTGCCTGCGGAACTCACTTCTTAAATTGCTTGATAAAATACTCTAGAAACGTCATTCGCATTTTATCAAGCAATTTATAGTCGTTCAAACAGTCCTCGGCAATAAAAATACAAACTATTCCATGCTTCCTGATTACCTCAACCTCCTCATCTCTGTTTTCGATTTTGTTGCTCTGATAAAGATCCTATTGGCAACTCCTTCTTTATTATTTTCAATCCAACGCGCTTCCGAAATTGATTTATCTGGGTCAACTATTTCAATTGTACCTTGTCTGATCCCTGTACCATAAATACCATCTTCAGGATATGCGACAGCGTGTGAGTAATGAATTTTGCAAGGAATAAAATTTTGGTATTCAACTTGGTGTATGACGAGAATGTGATCGTGTTCGTTTTCTTCACTATCACCAATCATCGTAATTATATCGCTAGGTGAGATTTCTTTAATTGGAACAGTCAGACTATTTTTGTCATGAGCTAGAGTTCCAACATCACAATTTTCAATTGGGCGAAGTGAGCATCTGATTTTACCGATAAGTCCGTGACAATTTACGAATGATAGGCGTCTATCTAAAGTCTCGTTTTTCAATTCTTCACTTTGAGCATTGAGTATATAATAGACAAAACCCGAACAATCAATTCCGATATTATTGTCCGTGAGTATTTTTTTTAGTGACTCATTGGTCAGAGATTCAATATTCACGTGAGATTTTACCGCGATTGTTTGAATTTCTTCAAAGATATCTTTTGGACTACCTTTTCCACCATAGGCACGCAAAGTGGCTCGGGCTTTTATTGTTTTGTTATTGAAATAGGGAATAGAACAAACAGCAGTCCCAACTCTAAAATTAAGATACTGATTAATAGTTGAAAGTGCGCGGTTTGAGAGAGTTTTGGTGTTCATTTGTATCCATAAATGTACCTTAAAATAAGGGCTTTGTGATACTTGACAACTACTGTGTTTGGATGTAATATTGTAAGTAGAAATTTAAGGGCTCATTGACAGGTTACATGATTTTACTCTGACATTGAGTTTCTTGAATATTATAGCGCATCCAATGCTGTGGCGAAGTTATGAGACCGAGCCAATACAGCACAACAAAAACAACTGTAAAAACGGACATCGTTATGGCTACCGAAAAACAGATACCCAAGCTCGCCGGAATCATCACTGAACACCAATCCGGATTCGCCGTTCTCTCTACTGAAGATGTTGAGTGGGCGATCAAGAACGGCCACGACACAGTCGCGCTCTTTGTGAGTGCTGTGAAAAATCGTGCAAGAATTATTGTCAACAAACTTCTGGAGTTTGTGACACAGGTTAGAGCGGATGCCGTCAAGCAATTCATCGCCGCCGACCACTTCAAAGCAGGCCAAACCATCAATGGAGTAAAGTACCACTCCTCCTTTGGCGACAACTTCAATCTTCACTTCTTGCCTAAAATTGAAGAAAATGTGCAGGCAGTGGACCTCCAAGTCCACAGACTCCTCCGAAACTCCAAAGATCTCGGTATTCGTACCGAGATTGGTGAAGACAAGGAAGAGACAAACCTAGCTCACCTCCACCATCTACTCACACTCCAAGGCAATGGTGAAAAAGGTGTCCTATTGACAAATGGATACGCAAACATCTTCTATATCCGAGACATGGATGGCAACCTCTGGGCCGTGGGCGCCTCCTGGGACGACGGTGGTTGGGACCTCGGTGCCTATTCTGTCGAGTACCCGAACGACTGGGATGCTGGTCGCCAGGTCTTCTCCCGCTGATTCTTTGGGATTTTGACGCTTTGTGTTCTGATCCTTTGGATCTCAAACCCTCTGAAACTTTACAAAAGGTTTCGGGGGGTTATTTTAATATCTAATTTTCAACGATCAATGAAACTAGCGCCCCAATTTTTACAGTGTTGTTGGATGAGACTTGGATGTTTTTTAGAAATTAGGTAATTGGGTTAATCAGAAATTATACTAACTATCTTTCTGCCATTCTCATTAAGTTTTCCATTTCCCTCCGTGATATTTTTTAAACTCTGAATCCTAATCAGATCGGTGTTGTATTCTGTATTTTGATAAATAACAGTTTGGTATCCAGAAAGTTCAAGTGAATTTTTTATTTTGGGACTGACGTCTCTTTTTGATCTCGTGATTCGTTGGATTATCTGTGCCCCGTCATTTACTGGAATTAACGGCTTATCAATTTTTTCTCCCAACATGGCTTTTAGATGAGTCTCAAAAGTGGTAAATCCATCGTCACCTTTTACGCGATTCTCATTTTGCAGAAATGATTCAAAGCTTGTTGAAGCTGGTTGTCTAGCGTTGATTTCAATCAAATGAATAGTGCCGCGCTTGTCATCCTTGATCACATCAACACCATAAAGACCACGCCAACCGGAGATATTTAATTTTTTTCCGATATCACTGACCATCGTCTCTATGTATTCAATTTCGTCGGTGTTTAGTAAGGTATTTGGCACGGCCCAATCATTGCCGACGGTACTGAACGCATTGTCCGTGAATGGCGCCAAGCCAGTGATTTGGTAACTAATGTTGCCAACCAAGATTTTGTCCGCGGCTACGATCGCGTTTATAGTAAAAGACGGCCCTTGAATATATGTCGTTCGCCTAGTCATTCTTTCTGGAAATTTTTGCTGAAGAGATTTCAATTCAGCTTCAGAACAGACCAAAATAGTCCCGCCACCCGTATGCCCGTGCGCCCATTGCAAGACAAATGGTTCACCGGTCCAAGTCAAACGTCTGGCGACTATGATGTTATGCGTTGGTAAATATTTTTTACCCAGTTCGCCTAGCCATTCAACCTGACTGATTTTATTTTCAACCGTTTCTGATAGGGTAGCTTTTGGATTTATCATTTTCCAACCTTTTGCCGCGACGATCGGCTCAATTCTGGCGGTATTTTTGAAAACTAAGACATTTGAGCCACTTGGCACTATTGTGACGGTTTCTGGATGTTCCATTAGGGCGCCGGTGCCTAAGGATCTTCCGTCTGGACTATTAAGTAAGGTTACAAAATCAGGGTACTGTTGTTTGATAGATTCACCATATGGGGTTTTGTTAGAGATGATGTGGTAATTAGGCCCCGGGGTCATTCCTACGGCGCGTTCTATGTCACGGGTTATATAGTAGATTTTAGCTTCTGGTTGCATGCAAAACAGTCTAATCTGTAGAATGAAAGTACGCAAGCATCTTAATACGAGGTATGGTACATGAATTTCATAGGAATTGTGTTGTTCCATCACATTACTTTCGTTGATGATACAGCACAACTCCTATGAAATTCATGTACCATACCTCGTATAATATAGAGCAGTCATTGTCTTTCTGTCTTAACAGTAGTAATGTACATTTATGTCCACATTCTCCGTTATCGCTACTTCGATCGGCAATCTTGAAGACATCACGCTTCGAGCTTTGAAGACCCTCTCATCAGCTGATCTAATTCTCTGCGAAGATACTCGCGTCACAAAAAAATTGATGGCACGGCATTCTATTTCAAGGCCGACAATGTCGTATCATACCCACAGTAAAATTTCGCGAACCAATGAAGTTATTGGACTATTAAAAAAAGGGAAAAATATCGCTTTGGTTTCAGATGCTGGTACGCCCGGTATTTCAGATCCAGGTTCAGAGTTAGTGAGAATTATTAGACAAGAATTGGAGAATGAGATAAAAAATGGCGAAGTGAAAATTGAAACTATTCCCGGACCATCCGCGCTTACCGCCGCGATTTCAATTGCGGGCGTGCATTGCGCGGATTTTACTTTTTTAGGATTTTTGCCGCACAAAAAGGGTAGAGAGACCTTGTTTAAGGAAATCGCATTGTCAGGACGAACGATGATTTTTTATGAATCACCGCATAGAATTCTTAAATCTTTAACCAGTCTTGAGGAACACTTGAATGGTTGCTCTGATTTTTTACCGAAAAAAATAACCATTTGTCGTGAACTTACGAAAATTTTTGAGCAGGTCGTGCAAGGGACTCCGAAAGAAGTGAAAAATTATTTTGAAGAACATCAAGACAAAATCAAAGGTGAATTTGTGGTGATTGTTTCAGTGAAATAAAAAACACGAATCAACGAATAAACAAACTTGTCATTCTCGCTTTCGCGTGGATGACACAACTAGTATTGATTTCGGGTTTAGAATTTTTTCTTTTAAAAAAGAAGCCACGCATATTTTCATATGGCGGCTTTGCTTGGGCCTGCGATCCACTCACGAGTATTGCTTCAAGAGTTCGTCTGCCTCAATAACACGGTCTGCCGAGATATACATATTTACCGTATCACCATCCTGCTCAAAGACCTCAATCTTGTCATGATTGACGGATCTCATGGTTGGCCAATCTATTGTAATCGGATTTTCAGTTCTGCTTCCAGGCACCACTCTCCATCTGGAGATATTTTCCTGTTTAGTTGGCTCTACACGGATTGTCCATTTGCATCTGATGACGAGCTGGCATTCATTTTCACTAAGATCAGAATTTTCCATTTCTCCGACCCAATGCTCCCCGTCTTGTTTATTTTTTGGATGAGCATGAATCCAGATGATTACTCGTTTTTGCGGACCAGGACTGAAATCTTTAAGCGCCATTTCCAATGTTCTAACCATTTCTTTCATAGTACCTTTCCACTGTTGTTGCCAACAGATTTCTGGTGTTATCGTATCACTTTGGGCTATAATATCAACATGTCAAAAAGACAAGTTCTAATCATCATCGGAATCGCGATTATGGCTTTTCTGTATGTTGGTTTTCCTTTGGCGTTGGATAAAATTTTGGCTTTGGTTTTTGGCGCCATAATATTGATTATCGCGTTTAGACTCAAACCCCCAGCCAGACAAAATTCTCTAAGTCAGGTCCCTTATGTTGAGCATAAAAATAATTCATCAATGAATCCATGATGAGATTTTGGCGCGACTTTGGAGCCACACGTACGGCGACGGTTATCATCGGCGCGTTTTTCATTATCGCGATTACTTTTTCTCTAGCGTGGTTTTTTCCCGTCGGTCAAATCACTTATTCCAATATTGGGACAAATATTAGTCTCGCTACGACTTCGGTTATGATGATCAATCAAGCGACTTCCACGGATTTAATCGGCGCGTCATCAACGCCGATATTTGTCGTTACGCATTTACCCACGCCAAATCCACTTAAAGGAGTTTATATGACCAGTTGGGCGAGTGGTAGCAAGAAGTCTAGAGATCATTTGTTTGATTTAGTTGATAATACTGAAATTAATGCCGTGGTAATTGATGTTAAAGATTACACTGGTCGTATTAGTTTTTCAGTTAGCAGTCCTGAATTGATCGCGACTGGCGCGGCGGAATCGCGAATTCCAGATGTCAGACAATTTATCGGCGCACTCCATAAAAAAGGCGTTTATGTTATCGCGCGCATTTCGGCATTTCAGGATTCATATCTGATAAATATCCATCCAGAATGGGCGGTCAAGACGAAAACTGGAGAGATTTGGAAAGATTACAAAGGCGTGAGATGGCTAGATCCTGGAGCAAAACCCGTTTGGGATTATTTAGCGGCAATTGGTAATGAATCATATGCCATAGGTTTTGACGAACTGAATTTTGATTATGTTCGTTTTCCGTCGGATGGAAATCTTGACAATATTTCGTACTCTTGGAGTGACGGAAAATCAAGATCTGAAATAATGAAAGAATTTTTTGTGTATATTCACGACCAGTTTGCTTCTACCAGCATCCCAATTTCAGCTGATTTATTTGGTTTAACTACTAGCGCGGAAGGAGATTTGGGTATTGGTCAAATTCTGGAATATGCCTTGAAATATTTTGACTATGTTTCGCCAATGGTCTACCCATCTCATTTTGGTTATGGATTTAATGGTCATGCCAAGCCGGCTCAATATCCTTATGAAGTGGTTAAATATTCAATGGATAAAGCCATTAGTAAAGCCGAGGCGACGACCACGCGCTTGCTTTATTTCGCCTTAGATCCGATCGCGTCCACGACATCCCAATCGTATACAAGAGAAATATATGACAAGAATAAATTAAGGCCTTGGTTACAAGCTTTTGATCTGGGCGCGATTTACACTCCAGAAATGATTCGTTCCCAAATTCAAGCGACTTATGATTCTGGCCTGACTAGTTGGATGCTCTGGAACGCGGGAAGTGTTTATGATAAAGCGGCGTTGGAGGTGGAGAATTGAAAGTGGTATAATGTCCTCATATGGCCCCTGTACCTATTGACGAAAATCGCATAACTTATTTTGCCGAAACTGACGCTCGCAACAAACGCGTAAGATTTGGCATTAAAGCCAAAGATCGTACCAAACATGTCTATGTGATTGGTAAAACCGGCATGGGAAAATCAACCATGCTGGAGAATATGGCCGTCCAAGATATCCAAAATGGCGAAGGTATGTGTTTTATTGATCCGCACGGCAAAACTGCCGATCTGATGCTTGAATATGTTCCAAAGGAGCGTATCAAAGATGTCATTTACATCGCGCCGTTTGATGTTGACTATCCGATTTCTTTTAATGTCCTTGAAAGCGTGGATCAAACAAAACGCCACCTTGTGGTTTCAGGATTGATGAGTACTTTCAAAAAGATTTGGGTTGACGCATGGTCGGCTCGCATGGAATATATTCTGACCAACACTTTGCTGGCTCTACTCGAAGCGCCCGGCACGACTCTGTTGGGCGTCAATCGCATGCTTTCTGATAAAGAATATCGCAAAGAAATCATATCTCACATTCAAGATCCGTCGGTTAAAGCATTTTGGACTAAAGAATTTGCCAGTTATACCGAACGTCAGGCGGCAGAGGCGGTTCCGGCAATTCAAAACAAAGTTGGTCAATTTACCGCCAATCCATTGATTCGCAATATGATTGGCCAACCCGTCTCATCTTTTGATTTTCGTGAAGCAATGGATAGTAGAAAAATCATCATCATCAACCTTTCAAAAGGGAGAATTGGTGATGAGAATATGAAGCTTCTCGGTGGACTTTTAGTCACCAAAATTTATCTGGCCGCCATGTCGCGTGCCGATGTGTCAGATCGTGTCATGCAGATGTTGCCGAACTTTTATCTTTTTGTTGACGAATTTCAGAACTTCGCCAATGCCTCTTTTGCCGACATTCTTTCTGAAGCCAGAAAATACAAACTCAATTTGACGATTGCCCATCAATACATTGAACAGATGGATGAAATGGTTCGTCCAGCGGTTTTTGGTAACGTCGGGACAATGATTGCTTTTCGAGTCGGCGCGACTGACGCCGAAGCTTTGGAACAAGAATTTGCTCCAGCTTTTACGATTGAGGATCTGGTAAATCTTGGCTTCGCGCAAATTTACCTAAAGTTAATGATTGACGGTTTGAGCTCGTCGCCATTTTCCGCGAAAACTTTGCCGCCGATTCCGCATCCAGATACTTCGTACATGAATGAAATTATCGCGTCCTCACGAGAACAATTCTCAAGACCAAGGGCTGAAGTTGAGGCGCAAGTTATAAAGTTCCATGAGCCGATCGTGATTCCAAAGAAGGTGGCTGCCCCTGCCCCTGCATCTGTTGCCACAAATGTCCAAAAATCTGCTACACCTGCACCCGCGCCAGTATTGGCAAATGTTCCAAAATCAGCGCAACCACCAGCACCAAAACCAGTCTCAAATTCAACACCATCTTCAAGTATTAAAAATTCGCCTGTTGATGCAAAACCTAGCAATTCCTCAGCGCAACAGGCAGACAATGTCTCCATGGCGCCTGCGAAGAGGTCAGATCATTCTGTGCCTGTTGCGCCTCGTCCAGCTCAGACTTCTGCTCAACCGATTAAACCCGTTTCCTTATCATCACTTGCATCAAAGCCAATTTCTCCAAAAAATGATCCGAAAGTTCCGACACAGAAAAATCTCGGCGACTTAAAGAGTGCTCTAGCGGCCGCGCTGCAGAAGAGTCAGTCAAATTTCGGCGTGGCGCGAAATTTTTCTCAACCAAAGTCTGAAATCGGGGTTCAAGAAAAATCACCCACGACAACTCAAGCTGACAGTCCGAAAGCGTCTCTAGCTCAAAATATTCCAGGCAGACAGAATAATGATGATTTTCAGCCACTCAATTCCTTAAAAAATTTGAAGGTGATTCCCAAAATACCTAAAGTAGTAGAGGATGATCAAAAGGGAAATTTTTCACGGCCTCCAAAAGAAGTGCCGGAGGAGGTGTTGAAGCGGGTGTTGAAGGATGATTGAATTATAGGGTTATTTTGTGTATTGACAATGTCATTACATTTGCTATCATAGTCTATTATGTCTACAATACAAACAACAATTCAACTTCGCATAGATAGTAAGACCAAATCCCAAGCACAAGCTGTTCTCAAGAAACTAGGTACTGATTTGTCGTCTGCGGTGAAACTTTTTTTGACACAAGTGATTAGAACCAAATCCATTCCATTTATAGCAAGAACTGTTAATGGTTATACTCCTGAATATGAAGCAATGATTTTGGATGAACTTAAGGCGATGAAGAATGGACGGGAAAGAACTTTTAAAACAGTTGAAGCACTTATGGCAGATTTGAATAGTTAATTGATATCGGCAATCACGCTAACCTATTTGAATAGAACCATGCGCCGAATCCTTATTTTTTCTCTAGTTTATTACCCCCGTTTTATCGGCGGGGCTGAAGTTGCGGTCAAGGAAATTACTGATAGGATTTCTCCGCGAGAAATTGAGTTTGATATGATTACTTTACGCAAACATGCTCCCGAATTTGAAAGGATTGGGAATGTTAATGTATATAGAGTAGGTTTGCCTTGGCTTGGAAGCAATACAAAAAGTTCAAGAATCTTTCCACTTTCTAAATTACTTTTTCCATTTTTTACATATCTCAAAGCTGTAAAATTACATAAGAAAAATCATTATGATCTAGTTTGGCCAATTATGGCAAGTTACGCAGGTTTTGCGGCGTTTCTATTCAAGAAAAAAAATCCAAAAATTCCAGTGGTCTTAACAATTCAAGAGGGAGACAATTTTGAAATCCGCGACGGCATGTTTAATTTTCTGTTTAGAAAAATATTTGCCTGCGCGGACTATATTCAAGCTATTTCAAATTTTCTCGCGGATTGGTCAAAGAAAATGGGAGCAGTATGTCCAATTGTGGTCGTGCCAAATGGAGTTGATATTGAATTATTTAGCAAAAAAATTTCTAATAGTGATAGCGATAATTTGAAAGATAGACTTGTCAAAAAAGAAGGAGATATTTTTCTTATTACCACTTCTAGATTGGTGACAAAAAATGCGGTTGGTGACATTATTTCAGCACTTCAATATTTACCGACCAATGTTAAGTTTATCATTCTAGGTCAAGGATACCAAGAGAAAATTCTCAAAGATCAATGTTCAATGCTCAAGTTGACCGAGCGAGTTAAATTTCTTGGTTTTGTTTCGCACGCGGAAATGCCTAGATATTTACATATTTCCGATATATTCGTTCGCCCTTCTTTATCAGAAGGCTTGGGCAATTCATTTTTAGAAGCCATGGCCGCTGGCATTCCAGTGATTGCCACGCCCATTGGTGGTATTCCTGATTTTTTGGTTGACGGACAGACTGGATTGTTTTGTGAAATTAATAATCCAAAAAGTATCGCGAGAAAAGTTGAAAAGTTGATTAAAGACAAGGAATCTAGGAATTATATAGTTGAAAACGCCAGGAAGATGGTAAAAGAGAAATATGGGTGGGAAAGAGTGGTTGAGGAGATGAGGGGGGTGTTTGAGGGGACTCACTTTTGACAAGTGAGAAAAAAGTGTTAAATTAGGAAAATGAGAAAAAGTAAGAAAACAAGACAAAAGAGCGGCAAGAAGGTCTTTGTCTCTGGCTGTTATGATATTTTACATGCCGGACATGTGCAATTTTTTGAAGATGCCAAAGCTCTCGGTGACCACCTTACTGTTTGTTTTGCGAGTGATGAAGTGTTATTGCTTGCGAAGAAACGCCCGCCTTCAATTCCGCAAGACAATAAACAAATTATCCTAAGCTCCATAAGATGTATTGATCGTGTCGTTACAAGTTCAGACCTTCACCCAGTCTTTGATTTTGAGGGTCACATAAAAGAATTGCATCCAGATATTCTTGCTGTCACTGATGATGATAAAAATGTTAAATTGAAAAAAGAATTTTGTGATAGATATGGCATGACGCTTGTGGTTTTACCTAAAAGAAATATTGTGAAACGCGTATCCACGACTTCAGTCCTTGCTTCAATTAAAGACGCGCAGAAAGTTCCACTTCGTGTGGATTTTGGTGGAGGTTGGCTCGATGTCCCTAGTTTGGCTCGACCTGGCGCTTATATTGTTAACTGCGCGATTTCCCCACTTGTTTCTCTAGGAGAATGGCCCTATGAAAAAGGCGCTGGTCTTGGCGGGTCCGCGGCGTATGCGTTACTTCAGATAAAAAGCGGAGTGAAGTCAGAGCTAGATATGGGTGTTGGATGGCAAGATCCCGCCATTATGTTTCATACAGGATTTTGCGTCTGGAAATCAGGTAGCAGACCCATACTTGACGCTCACTTTAATTCTGATTGGCTACTCGGAAAGATGCTTATTTATTGGACGGGTAAGAGGCATCTATCTACTGACCATCTTGATAATAAGAGGGATTATAATTTGATTGAAAAAGCTGGAAAAATTGCTAGAGACGCGGCATACAAGAAAAATATACTTAAACTTGCCCAAGCCGTAAACTTGAGTTACAAAGCGCAAATTAAAGAGGGTATGGAAAAATTGCCGACGATAAATAAATCAATAGGCAAAAAATATGTCGGAGCGGGCTTTGGTGGCTATGGTCTATATATTTTCAAAACACAGAAAGATCGTGATAATGCTTTTAAGAATGTTAAAGGAACGGTGAAGATAGAGCCGTACATGAGAGAAGTTCTTTAATTTTTTATTTTATAGAAGTAAAAATAATGGTAGACTTAATATATGAAGATTTTAATCGCTTCAGGTATATACCCACCTGATATAGGGGGACCGGCCCAATATGCCAGAAATCTGTATGAAACCTGGAAATCACAGGGTCATGAGGTAAAAGTCGCCGCATACCGCTGGGAAAGAGCATTTCCAGCGTTTTTGAGGCATGTTCTGTATTTTACAAAGATTATTAGAAAGGGCTGGAATGCGGATTTAGTTTTGGTTTTAGACACTTGGAGCGCGGCTGTCCCGACGATGTGGGCTTGCAGAATGATGCATAAAAAATACATGATTCGCACTGGAGGTGACTTTCTCTGGGAAACTTACATTGAACGGACTGGAGACATGGTGCCGTTTAAAAATTTTTATAGGACAAGTATCAATAAATTGACCAAAAAAGAGAGAACAGTTTTTGTGTTTGGAGGCAACGCTTTGCGTGGTGCTTCAAAAGTAATATTTAGCACAGAATGGCAACGCGAAATATTTACTGATACTTATGAACTTAAAAAAGAAAAAACTTGCGTGATTGAAAATTATTGCGAAGATAGATTGATTCAGATTAAACCCGAAAATAGAAATTTTATCGCCGCGACGAGATCTTTGAAGTGGAAGAATACTGATTTTTTAAAAGTGGCTTTTGAAGAAGCAAGAAAGGAAGTAAAAAGATGTGGTTTTCCTGACATTAAGTTAGATACAGGTAAGGCAGTTTACGATAGTTTTCTAGAAAAGATGCGCAGGTCATATTGCGTGATATTGGCTTCAATCGGCGATATAAGCCCCAATATGATATTTGATTCTATAAGAGTCGGCGTGCCATTTATTGTTACAAAAGAGACTGGCATAGCTCATCGAATTAACAATGCAGGCGTTATCATTGATCCACTAAATAAGAAGGACATTATAGAAAAGATAGTTTGGATGGCTGATCCGAAAAATAGAGCGTTGCAAGCGGAAAAGGTATCCAAGATAGAGTTTAAGCATTCGTGGAGGGAGATAGCGGGGGAGATTGTGGAAGTGTGGAAAAAGTTGTAACTATATTATCATTGTGCAATCAAGAAAATTATTAATGATTTCAACTGATAGGAAGATCTTTGAAAAAGAAAGTACTGTTCGGGCGCGTCAGGTTGAGTATGCAAAAGATTGGGCAGAAGTTCACATAATTGTTTTTGATAAAGATTCTTCACCTTTGGCACCATCTTTTTCAAAGAGGGATTTTAGGAGTAAAGAAGTTGTCGTGTCTTCCAATTGCTGGGCATATTCAACACAATCACGATCAAAGTTTCTGTATCCATTTGACGCCATTCGATTAGGGCGATTTATTGTTCAAGGAAGGAGGATAACAAATATTACTTGTCAGGATCCTTTCCTCACTGCCATGGCCGGAGTTTCTTTGAAAAATAAGTTTGATTTACCTCTTGAAATTCAAATTCACACTGATATCGGAAGTCCATACTTCACTTATTCTTTTAGTAATAAGATTAGGAAATTTATGGCCACAAACTATATTTTTAAAGCTGATAGAATTCGTGTAGTTTCTCAAAGAATTAAGAATTATCTAAAGGATGTTTTGAAGATAGAAGATTCAAAAATTGAAGTACGACCAATTGCAGTTAATACTGATTGGATAAAGTCTGCGCCAATTATTGATGGTGCTGATCTCCACAAAAAATACCCACAGTTTAGTCAGATAGTCTTAATGGCCTCAAGGATTGAAAAAGAAAAAAACATTGCATTGGCAATTCAATCTTGGAAAAAAGTGGTTGAAGAGATTCCCAAAACTGGGTTAATTATTGTTGGTAATGGATCTCAAATTTCTAATCTCAAATCTCTAGTCTCAAGACTTAGCTTAAATGAGAATGTTATTTTTGAACAGTGGGCGGATAAAAATGTCCTAGTTTCTTATTATAAGACCGCGGATCTGTTTCTAAACACCTCACTATATGAAGGTTATGGTATGACACTTGTAGAGGCCAAGGCAGCTGGTTGTGAAATTGTTTCAACGGATGTTGGAGTAGCAATGGAGGTTGGGGCTAAAGTTGTGGGATATAGCCCGGAAGAAGTTGCTAAGAAAGTAATTGAACAGTTATTGTGATTTCGGGTACGCTTGCAACTTGCGCTTTGTGACTTATACTAACTTCATGCGTTTATTAATTGTTACCCAGAAAGTTGATAAAAATGACCCAATCCTTGGCTTTTTTCATAGATGGATAATTGAATTTGCCAAGCATTTTGAGTCTATTGTGGTTATTTGCTTGGAAAAAGGTGCCTATGAATTACCTTCAAATGTAAAAGTATTGTCGCTCGGTAAGGAAAATAGAAAGTCTAGGATTCAATATATTTTGAGATTTTATAAATATATTTGGCAGGAGCGGAAAAATTATGATGTTGTGTTTGTGCATATGAATCAGGAGTATTTGATCATGGGTGGCGGAATCTGGAGGTTAATTGGTAAAAAAGTGACCATGTGGAGAAATCACTACGCGGGGTCATTTTTAACGGACTTTGCATCATTTTTTTGTAATAAAATATTCTGTACTTCAAGGTTTTCATATACCGCTAGATATAAGAAAACTGTGCTGATGCCAGTAGGAGTGGATCTGGAAAATTTTAAGCCAAAAACTGAAATAGCTAGAGGGAAAAGATCAATACTTTTTCTGGCTCGTTTTTCTCCATCCAAACGCCCAGATTTTCTCGTTGAGGCCCTTAAAAAAATTACTGATCAGGGTATAGAATATACTGCGTCAATGTATGGAGATCCTATAGAGTCAGATAGGGAATATTATCAATCAATAAAAGAGCATGTACTAAAATATGCTCTAGATGTGAAATTTTTCAATGGAGTGCCAAACTATAAAACTCCTGAAATATACTCGGCGCATGAGATATTTGTAAATCTATCAGCAAGTGGGATGTATGATAAGACCATATTTGAATCAATTGCTTGCGGCTGTCTTATTGTCGCGTCAAATGATAATCTTGTCGGACAGATTAGTGATGATTTTATATTCAAACAATGTGATATTGATGAGCTTACAGAAAAAATCAAGAAACTCCTGGACTACAGTGAAGAAAATAGAAAAACAGCGCAGGTTTCTTTGGGGCGATTTGTCAAAAAACACAGCCTCAGTCATTTAGCGGATTCTTTGTCCAAAAATATTAATTAAATGAAAAAGATTATGTTATTTTTAGATAAGCATCTTGTTATCAGATATTTAATATCAGGAGGTCTATCTTCCGCAATAGACATACTGCTTTTTTCGCTTATGATACAAATGTTTGGCTTACATTACATCCCATCTGCGGCAATATCCGTCACCGTTTCATTTTTTGCGAGGTTTTATCTCCAAAAAGTTTTTGCCTTCAAAGATCGCGGTTTGAATGTCCATAAGCAGATAATCATGTATAGCATGCTATATGCCTCAAGCATGATTATGACGACCTTTTTCCTTTATATATTTATCGGTTTGTTGCATATCTGGTATCTTATTGCCCAGGTAATGACTATTGGAATTATTGCCGGAATAAGTTTTTTTGTATACAGATACTTTATTTTCAGACAAAATGATGAAATAATAAAATAAATATGAGTGTAAAAAATTTTGAAAATAAAAGGTGGTCTGATAATAATCAAAAACTTGAATTTAGACACAGAGCCACACTTGAGATGATTGGTTTTGGGAAAGTTTTAGATCTCGGTTGTGGTGACGGATTGCTTCTTTCAATACTTAAAGACAAGGGAATAATAGGTGAGGGTCTGGATATTTCAGAAGAGGGCGTATCCAAAGCTCGTGCAAAAGGAATTAGCGCTTCCGTTTTTGATTTTAGTAATAAATTACCTTTTTCAGATGATACTTTTGATGTTGTCGTTATGCTTGATTTACTAGAGCATTTGTATGATCCTGAATTTTTGTTGAGAGAGGCGCGTAGAGTGTCAAAGCGAAGTCTTATTGTTGGTGTACCAAACTTTAGTTCTCTACCAGCAAGGTTGCAAGTATTATTTGGAAAAATTCCTGAAAACAATCAGTCTAAAAAAGGTCATATATATTGGTTTAATTATAATGTTCTCAAATTGATGTGTTTACATTCTCAAGTGAAATTCACGGATTTTAGATCAAACACTTTTCTAGAATCATTACCGGTCATTTCATATTTGATGAAATTTTTTGCAAAAATCATGCCAAATCTTTTTAGTTTGTCATTTGTGGTCAAAATTACAAAATATTGATTTTTCTAGAAGCTAATATTTTTTTGTAAAGCTTGAGATATTGTGCATACATCTTTTCTTTTGAAAATTTTTCTATTGCGACTTGGCGTACCTTACTACACATTGCTGTATAGTCATTTAAGGGTAAATTTAGTATATACTCTATACCGACTCTAATATCCTCAAGATCTCCGCGTTTAGCGACATAACCAGTTTGAGTATGAGAGATTATTTCAGGTAACGCATCAGTATCATAAGTTACCACTGGTGTACCGCACGCTGACGATTGAGCGCAAATAAGTCCAAAGGTATCACCTTGAGTTGGGTAAAGGAAAATGTCGCTAGCTGAAAGATATTTAGATAAAAGCTCCCTTTTTTCTATATAGCCTATAGATACATAATTTTTATTGCTAGTATCAATGTTTGAATGGCCTATCGCTAAAAAGAAAATATCATTTTGGTCTTTATAACTTTCAATTATTGATCTAGAATCTAACCAACCCTTTATACCTAAAGCAATTATCTTTTTATTAATAGGTAGTCCTAATTCTCTTCTTACGAAATTTTTATCACTTGGCTTGAATATTTCTACGTCTACGCCATTATATATTCTTGAAATATTCTGGTTCTTTAATATACTGTTTTCCAATTCATTTTTTAACCACTCAGAGACTGCGACAATGTGTATCTTTATCTTGTCGTAAATCTTTTTCTTTGCTTTCAAAAGATGTCTTGTATTGTCCCAGAAATACAAAAGAAATCTTTTTTTGTTTGGTTTTTTCAGTGTTGTGCTATCACTGGCAAATCCAGTAATTGCCCATATATCGTGAAGTGTCCAAATAATTGGTTTTTCCTTAGACATTCTAATAAGGTCTTTGAGGTTAAAAAAATTACTGTGAAGGTTGTGACAATGGATAATGTCTGCCCCTTTGTATTCTTTTGAGTTTAAAATAAAACTTGATCCCGCAAAAATAAGGTCATTGGCGAAAATTTTTACCAACCAATCCTGATAGCGTTTTCTCGGTATAACAAATACATCAGGTTCGTTTGAATATTTGTATCTAACAAAAGTATTTACTGTATGCCCATCAGTTTTTAGTCTATTCCGAAGCTCCCATGATATCTGGGCCGCACCGCCTTTATTATCTATTGTTCCAATGACTAATATTTTCATTTTTATTTTTTAAAACATTCAGCAATGATTTTTTCTGCTAGTTTTTTTGATGTTAGTTCATTTTTATATAATTCATATCCACTATTTCCAATAGTCTCTAATCTAATTGGGTTGTTTCTCATTTCTAAAATTTTTTTAGCTAAATCTTGCTCATCACCGGGGTTCACACATATACAAGATTTATTCTCAGTTAGAAGTTTCAGTGCTGCCTTATTTCTTCCAGTCAAATATGGAAGCTTGAGTGCCAGACTTTCAAAAAGTTTACAGGGGAGTGTACGATCAAGTCTTGGGTGGTTTGCAAGTTGGCCCAAACTTATATGACAGGAGAGCATAAGATTTCGCAATTCTTGAATTGATAATTTATTGTTCAGCATCTGCAGATTTTTCGGAGAGAGTTCCGCCATCATTGCATTTACTTTTCTATATAAATAACCATGACCAATTATCAAAAATTTAATGTCTTGGTTTTCAAGTATTTTCGCGGCCTGTATAACTGTGAGAATACCTGATTCTGGCAAGAATCTTCCTCTGAATAGTACGGTGAAGTCAACCCTTTTAGTAATACTAGAATCAAAGAAGAACTCACTTTCATTAAGCCCAGTCCATGATCTAATAAGTTTCTTTTTTGAGACAAAAAAAGTTTTTTTAATATATTTTATTTGCTCATTGCTTTCAAGTAAAATTTTGTCAGAAAAATGAAATGAAAAAAAATCTATAGCTAGCCATTTTATTGTCTTGAATATTCCAAATGATTCTTCTTCTCTTGAGACTACATTTGCTTCATATTGAGATGAAGCCGCGTTGAAGATAATTGGATGCTGTGACATTAGTTTGACAATTGGCACAAAAAGAGGAGATGTGTACCCAACAAAGATGGCATTTACTGATTTATTGTATGTACGGATTTTTCTGGCTAAGTTTAGATACTTTTTGATCCCTGTGCCCTTTTCACATATTTCATTGACCTCATGTCCCAACTGTCTCAAACCATCAATTAGATGGATATCATGCGGAAAAATATTTTGAGTATTTACATATGCGAATTTCATTTTGGCTTCAATTATATCATCAAATTTGCTACACTATACCCCAATTGCCTAACCATGACCAGACTATTCTTATTATTTCACGGCAGGTTTCCAAGTGAAAAGGCCGCTTCCTTGTTTGCTGCGAAAAGCGCTGAGTCTTTTGCTGATGAAGGTGTGGATGTGACTTTGATAGTCCCGAGGAGAATTGGGAGAAAAAAGGAAAATGCATATGAATTTTACGGAGTTAAAAGTAATTTCAAAATTACTTATGTTCCAATAATTGACATTTTTTTTATTCCACTGCTTTCAAAACTTGCATTTTTTGTGAGTTTTCTTTCATTCTCGTTTTTTTCTTTGGTTTTTATTATTTTTAAAGCAAAAAAGGACGACATCATATATTCCAATGAATGGATGCCGATTTTCTTTGCCACTTTCTTATTTCCTAGAACATTTTATGAATTACATGATTTTCCAGAAAGTGCGTACTGGTTTTATATAAAATTTTTCTCAAGAGTCAAGTATATCCTTGCTCATAATAAGTGGAAGAAAGATAAACTAGAGACTGATTTTAGTGTTTCTTCTAAAAAAATAATTTCAATTCCTAATGCTGTTGATATAAAAAAGTTTGATATTCAGTTGACGAAGATTGAGGCTCGTAAGCAACTTGGATTGCCGATCGACAAACACATCGTAGTGTATACTGGTCATCTTTATGGTTGGAAAGGTGTTGATATATTGGCTGAAGCCGCTTTGCTTCTCCCGAATGATTTTTTGATAGTATTCGTTGGTGGAACGGAGAAAGATATAAAATTGTTTAAAGATAAGTTTGGTAATGATAAAAAAGTAATGATAGCAGGGTATAGGAAGCACGATGAAATCCCAGTTTGGCAAAAAGCGGGTGATGTTTTGATTATTCCAAATACAGCAAAGGAAAATATTTCCACTTTTTATACTTCCCCGATGAAGCTTTTTGAATATATGGCAAGCTCAAGACCTATAATTGCCTCAAGAATTCCCTCAATTATGGAAATTGTTGATGATTCATGTGTAGTGTTGGTGGAGCCAGATAGTCCAAAAATTTTGGCAGACGCAATTAGTAGAATTTGTATGGATAGTACTGTTAGTGATAGTCTTTCACGGCGGGCACTACAAGTCGTACAAAGTTTTACTTGGGCATCCAGAGCTAGATCAATACTTTCTTTTATTTCATGACTAACTTCAAGATTTTTTTAAAAAACCACAAAGCGGAGTGTATAATATTTCTCCTTGCTCTTGTTTTACGCATAGTCTTATTTTCAATTAATTTCACTCACAATAATTTTGATATTGTGCCAACGATCAGAGGTGATGATGGTTATTACGAAATTAGCAAAAGTCTTGTTGATGGAAACGGTTTCGGTTCAATAAATACACAAGGTGTCTTTGCTCCTAATCCTCTACGTCCACCTGTATGGCCATTTCTAATCGCGGGAATACTATTATTGTTCAAGAGCTATTGGGCTGTGGCATTTTTTGAGATTATCATGGGTAGTTTCATACCAATTATTGGTATGAAAATCGTACGTTTTATTTTTGGTGATAGACGCGTTATCACAGCAACAGGTGTTCTTATGGCAATTGAACCGTATGCAATATTTCTGTCATTTATATTTTATACAGAGACATCTTTTACTTTCTTTTTTCTTATCTCAATTATTTTTCTCCTTAAGTATTTTAAAGATGCAACAATGAGGAATATAGTTTGGTTTTCGGTATTTTTTGGATTAGCGACACTTATCAAACCAACAATTCAATATTTACCAGTTGTTGTTGTAGCATTACTTATATTTCACTCAAGGCGAAATCTTTCAAAAAAAGTTTTTGTTCATACGGGAATATTTATTATTCTATTCTGTTTAATCATATCTTCTTGGCTTTATAGAAATAAGTCAGAATTTGGAGTGTGGGGTATGAGTGCGCAGCCAGCTTTCAATCTTTACGTTTATCTTGTGCCAACAGTTTTGGCAATAGAAAATAAGACTGATTTTAAAACGGAATGGTTAGCATTCGTGAGAAAGGATGGTTTTGATGAAAGTACTATCAATCTTTCAAACTCCAAGGAAATTACCAGACTTGCACTAGCGGTCTTGAAAAAACATCCAAAAGAACTTTTAATTTCGCTATTTACAACTGTTGTTACATTTTTTACTCACGATGGTTTGCTGAACATATTTGGATATGCTGGCGTTCCATTGGTAAATACTTTTCAAAAACCAGCACTTGGGATGATAATTGCCGATCCGGCCGGGTTCATATCTTTTATTCGCTCCTCATTTGGAAGTCCAATTATTCTTATTGTTTTTGCGAGAATAGCTTGGTTTATTATAGCTATTTTGGCGTTTATAGGGGTATTTCGTTCTCTATGTAGACGAGGTTGGCTAAAAACAGAGATACTTTTTAGTATAGCTGTGGTGGGATACTTTGCCGCTACTACTGCCATAAATGGTTTTGGCGTGAATGCTAGATTCAAGATACCAGTAGAAGTTTTTATATTTGCTTTTGCAGTCTATGGACTTTTAGGCCTGTCGTCGTCTATACTCAGTAAATTGAAAAAAAATGAAGCTTTCAATAATAATTCCATGTTATAACGAGGCATACACCCTTCAAGAGCTTATAGACTGCGTTATAGGTGTTAAGATAACTCCCTGGGATAAGGAGATAATTGTAGTTGATGATGCTTCTACCGATGACACTCAAGATATTTTGAAGCAATATGGAAACAGACTGAAAGTTTTTCGACTAGAAAGAAATAGTGGTAAGGGTTCCGCAGTTAAGATGGGTTTAGAACAAGCCACGGGAGACTACATCATCATTCAAGACGCAGATCTAGAATACAATCCGAATGAGTTTCCCATCTTCATAGAAGCTTTAGAAGAAAGAAAGGGAATTGTTGTATATGGTTCACGAAATATATATCATGCAAAAAGAGAAAATTTCTATTTCCAGCGTTTAGGCGTCTGGATGATCACAAAACTAATAAATATTCTTTATGGGACAAATCTTACTGATGTATGGACTTGCTACAAGTTTTTTCCCCAGGAAGCGAAAAAATATTTTGTGTCGGGCAGATTTGAAGCGGAATTACTATTTACCGCCGCTGTTTTGCGTGGAGGTTTCACTATTTGTGAAGTGCCAATCTCTCATACACCTCGTGATGCCAAGCATGGCAAGAAGATCCGCTATCGTGATGGTTTCAGAGCGATACAACTTCTTATTGCTGATAAGCTTATAAATATAAAAAAGCCTAAAATTCGTGTTGTGGGGGACTATTCACGAATAGTTTGCTGCCCCTTTTGCAAAGAATCTTTTTTAAAGATTAAAAATGTCTATCAATGCAGACAGCACGGATTTTTCATTACTGACGAATCTCAAAGGCCGATCTTGATTGAAAAACAAGTTTATGAAAAAAATAGAACTCAGCATGAGTCTGGCGTGAACTGGCTCAAATCTTTCCTAAAGCAGTTTCCAAGATTGTACTATTCTATTTGGCACATTTTTTGTCCTGTTATGATGCTTGTAAATGGTCCAAGGATGATTCTTAGAAAAGTTCCCAAAGGATCGATCATTATTGATATTGGATCTGGTCCAGAGCGTCTCGGAAAAGAATTTATCAATGTAGATATTTTTCCTTTTCCCGAAGTTGATATTGTATCCGATGCGACACAGCTACCATTCAAAGATAATACAGTTGATGCTACAGTTTCAGAATCACTATTTGAGCATGTTCCAGATGCGCATAAGGTAGCTAGGGAAATGGTGAGGATAGTTAAGCCAGGTGGTTATATTTATGTAAGTGCACCGTTCATGCATCCATATCACGCCTCGCCTGACGATTTCAATCGTTGGACTATGAGCGGGCTAAAATATATGTTCAGAGACCTTAAAATCGTTGAATCTGGTGTGCGTTCCGGCCCATGGTCTACATTGTTGATGTTCATGGCTTATTGGCTTGGAGTCATTTTCTCTTTTAACTCAAGGAAAACTGCTCCATTTTTAGCGCATGTATTCATGTTAGTTCTGGGGCCAATCAAATACCTTGATTATCTTTTCATATATATTCCAGGATCGGAAGTAGTTGCAACTCATTTGTATATTTTGGGGAGGAAGAAGGGTAATTAGTATATTCTATAATGAACAAAATTTTCAAAAAACTATTCTTTGGCAAAAAATTCTGTCAAAAGTTTTTTCAAAAACTTTTCTTTCTTTCCATTGAAGGTATGAATATAGGAACAGGAGGACAGGGTCTTGAAAAAACAGGCGAATTGTTTGCTATTCACCATGTATTAGATAAGGAAATTGAACCTATCGTATTTGATGTTGGCGCGCAAGGTGGATATTACCTCGAAGAAGTAATCAAAGCTACGCAGGGTAAAGGCAAGGCACGTATCTATGCCTTTGAACCCTGCCTAAGGGATTATAGGCCTCTAGAGGAGGCTTTTGGTAAAAAAGCTACAATCATAAATAAAGCTTTGAGTGATTATAATGGGGAAGGCAAGCTCTACTATCCAGATAATGTTAGAGGTGTAGCTTCTTTGCATATAGGGACTAAAAAATCTGTAACTTCAGAAGATGTAAAAGTTCAGACCATTGACTCTTTTTGTCATGAGCAGGGAATAAGCGTGATAACATTTCTTAAACTTGATGTAGAAGGTAATGAGCTCGCTTGTCTTCGGGGAGCAAAAAAAATGCTTCAAAATATAAAATATATCCAATTTGAAATTAGCATATCAAACAGGGATTCGCGGACTTATTTCAGAGACATTTTTAACTTTCTTTTTGAATATAAGATCTATAGAATTCTGAAAGATGGTTTATATAGAATAGAAAGTGAGGACAAGATAAATAAGCTCTTATTTACTACTAATTTTCTTGCAATAAGGAAATAGAGAGCTAATATTGAACGAAGGTAGAGTATTTATTTTCAAAATACTTCTGCCTACCACTATAATATTGCCAATCCATAGGATCTTTTTGCATAACTATAAGTGGGACATTGCCATAATATGAAGCAAAGGCACCAAAGGTGCTATTTGACCCTATTATCGCATCTGTACATGAAAGCAGATAAAGATCAGTTACCGCATTGTTTTTGCTTATAAAAATGTTCAGATCAAAGAATATTTCTTTATCAATCGGACCATCCGAGGCTATCAAAAAACAAGTTTTGTTTTTATCTATATTAAAATTTGAGATGAATTCGTCAATTATTTCTCGAACTCTTTTTTGTTCAATAAAATAATCACCATTTCTCCATGTCATATAATCTCCTTGGCGAATGTGTAATCCGACAATTTTATTATAATCAGATCTAATTTTTCCAATCGTTGATTCTACCGTGATCCGCACATCCTTTCTAGGTATAAAAGTTTTTTTAATTTCTTTTCTAAATTTTTCGAGACCGATTGGATTTCTGAAAAGCCAACCATCAAGGTATATGTCATCATTAGAATTTTCCAACATTTTCAATTTAAAATCTGGTTGCTTTGTCGGTGGTAAATAGCATACTTCATTCGCAGTTGTGACAGTATTTTTTTTATTTAAAAATAACACAATCATAGAATACCAAGAATACATTTTTCTCCAAACCCTCCTTTTAATCGCGGTTTTTCTTTTTGTGTAATTTCTAAATGGTCTAAAAAACATGATTCTGAATAATAAATTTGGCGCGGATTTAAAATTAAAATATTCTCCATATTCAAAAAATGATGAATTAACTATTGAATATTTTTTCTCAAGAGAATAAGCATATATGCTCGCATAGTTCCATAATTGATTTGCGAGTTCATTGCCGGAGCTTCTGATGATAATTATTTTTTTCATATATTTCTATAATGGAGATTTTTTAAATACCGATATGGCGCAGGGAACATTGATTTAAGCCACCATTTTATTGTCTGTTTTAAGTTTTCGTTTACCCCAAAAAATTGTTTCATAGTATAATCGTCGGCTATCTGGTTAGTTGTTTTCTTATCCGGATGTGTCAGCGGAAACTCAATAGGATATGTTGGAAGATTAGCAGATTTGTGTTTTTGTTGTTTCGTATGAGTAGCACTTTCACCAAAGCCGATGTTTGAGATAAGGTTTACTTTCGGCATTATACATAATCCTCTATTAACAAAACAGGCGAATGTCCACCGTCCATCCCAGTTTACTCTCTGTCTCTCGTAGAATTTCTGAAGTAAATTTTCCCAATAATCTGCATATGCCTTGTCGTCAAAGATTTTACCTAATAAGTTGGATTTTTTTGCTTCAGGCCATCTTTTTAAATCTTTATCATAAAGATTCCAAGACCTTTTCCATGTCGCCCACCCCCAACTTTGCGATATCGTTGAGAAATAATAATCTTCTTTACATTTGAATTTCTTGTTTCCAGTCTGGAAATTATCTCCGCTTATGTGCATAATTTCTTTGTCGTCCTTATATTTTTCTAGCAATTCATCACAAAATCGAAAAAACGATTGATTGGGAAAGCAATCATCTTCAAGGAATATTGCTCTGTCTGTATTTTGAAATACCCAATTTATGCCAGAAGCAATTCGCGGATCACACCCCATATTGATAACTGAATAATTTTTATAGACTTCGCATTTCCAATCTACATTTCCAATTATTTTTTTAACGTCATCACACTTTTGTTTTTCTGCCTGATTTCGAGGTCCGTCGGCAACGAGGAAAAGTTTTTCGGGTTTCGCTTTTCTTATTTCATTAAAAACCTTCTGGGTTATATTTGGTCTATTAAAAACAAAGAAAGCAATTGGAGTTTTAATGGTATTATCCATAGATATCATTCTTGAATTATACATTAATAACGGAAAGCATCGAGGACTTTATAGAAAATTTTCTTTATAAAGATGTATAATCCTGGTGCACTACTTTTTATGTAGCCAATTAATTTGATTTTTGATTTTATTTTATAAATATGTTTTGGATCAATTCTTCTGCCGCCGTATCTTTTAAGTAGCTTCTTCCTTTCTTTTGTACCAAATTTATCATGAAGATAAATAGATCTAGAATTTTTCCAAACTCTAAAATTACCTAATATGTGGGGCACATAGGATATTTTTCCAATTTTTGCAAGCCTAAGCCATAAATCTAGATCTGTGATATGTAGATTTTCATCTAAAGGACCAGCTTCAGTTAGTGCTTTTTTTGTAAAAAAAACCGAAGGTACAGAGATTACATTTCCTTTATTTAATAAATCGTCAAAGTTAGTTTCGATTGAGCGTGCCAATATTTTTTTATTTTTAGAGTAATAATGGTAGGCATCTCCATGTACTAGAATGACAGTATTATCTTCTTGAAACCTTTTCAAAACAATATTTAAAGCATTTGATTCATAGAAATCATCAGAAGAAATCCATGCCAAAATATCACCTCTTGCGTTTCTGAATCCTTCATTAACGGCTGCTGCCTCTCCATTGTCCTTTTTTGACCACCATCGAAATTCTATACCTCTACACTTTATAGGAAATCCATTTTTCTTTAATAATTTATCATATTTTTTTATTATTTCTACACTTTGATCTGTTGAACCACCATCAGCTATTATGTATTCAATATGAAAATTTCCTTGTTGAGAAAGGACGCTAAGGATCGTTTCTTCCAAGACAGAACCCTGATTGTATGATGGGGTTACTATGGTGAATGTATTAGTCATTTTTTTCTAAAATGGTATAAACCTGTCCCAAACCCGTTTTCTTTTTTGCAGACGTCAATTAAATTATTACCAAAGATGTATTTTTCTTCAATAAGTTCCAGGGGTTTGAAAATATCCAAAATATATTCTCTCGTGAAAGCGCGGTGAGCATTAAAATAGATTTTGTTTTCTTTATCAATGGGAACAGAAATATACAAATTTCCCAAAGGCGCAAGTACACGAAAAAGCTCCAAGACCGCTTTTTCTGAGCCAAACTGATCAAGCGGATCACCATAACGCCCCAAACCAATGTGCTCAATGACGCAAATAGAACTTAGCGAATGGATTGAGTTATCTTCAAATGGAAGCGATAAGATATTTCCCTCCATAAATGTCAAATTAAAAAGTTTTACAGTCAACGGTCTTATGTCAACCATTGTTGTCGGTACAAACTGGGAAATAATCCCTACCATATCAGCTTTTGATCCTATATCATAATGATGTTCTGGCATAGATTCAAATATTTTTTTTGCGCACCATGTGTCTTGATAAAAATAAACAGGATCCAGGGCAGTCAAAGATGTTTTGTCGTAAATTCTAGGAAACAAGTCTTTAGTATTAAGTATAAATTTGTTATTTTTTCTGAGTTTTTTGTATTTAACATAACCAATATAGAATGCTATTAAATTTTTAATTTTCAAAAAAAATCCATGTCTACACCTCATAGTTTTGAAAGTTATGACTATGATTTTGAAAAATGAAATAGATTTTAAATATTCTTTCATATTTTGTTCCAAAGAAATGCAGGTTTATTTTCTAGGTATTTCTGATCTAGCCATTTTTCAGCGACACTGATAAGTTTTAGCCATTCATCTGGATTTTCATTATTTATTTTTTTATTTACCCTATCTTTTGTTCTTTGGAATAATGATTTGCTTCGCCACTTGTTTCGGATGATTTTCAGTTTTTCAATAATGAATGGATCTGGATTTTTATCTAGATAGTATTTGTTTAGTTTATCCATATCAAGCTTTATCTGTTTCATGTGCGATAGACTTACTGCATGCGCATTACTGACATTGATAAATGAGAAACCTTTACACCATGCAACATTTGCCTTACTTGTCATGATTCTGAAGACAAACTCTGCGTCAGGTGCTGGAAAGGATGTGTTCCATAGACCGATGAGTGAGATAGAGGCTCGACGAAACATCATTCCAAGATCAGTTGCCGTGAAAGGGGTTCTATCCTTTTGCCATCTTTCGTAATATGGGTGATAAATTAGTGGTCTCACTGATTTTTCAATGTCTCGATTTTTTATGCCACCATTTGTGAAAACAACATCAGTTTGAGGATGTTGGAGCATGAAATTTTTGCAGTCTAGTATTGTTGGATAATGGAAAACATCGTCGTCAGTTATAGATGTGATCAATGTCCCTCTTGCTACTAGAGCTAGTTTATTCAGTGCTTGAGCGATCCCGACATCATTTTCTGAAATACAATAAGATATTTTACCATCTTTTTTTAATTGATCTATATATTCTTTTGTCCCATCTGTGCTGTGACCGTCAGCTACTAGAACCTCTTCGTCACCTAGTTTTTCAGAAAACAATCTTTCCAATCTGTTCTTGAGATAGGGAAGTTTATTTTTTGTTATTACGAGATAGGAAAGTTGAATGTTATTTGTGATCATAAAATCCTAACGCTTAAATTTTGCGAAATCCGCATCTTGTGGAGTCGTCCATTCTCCAGATTTCGCAATGAATTTTGAAGATACAACCCTGCATACAAAAGTAGAATTGAATGGGAAAATATATTTTTCTATAACCTCAAACCCAGAACATTGAAGCATGGACTCTACACAACTAGGGCTGAAGCCCCAGAACCAGTTTCCATAGCCACTTTCCGGCTCGTATGGACCTGTAATGGCTTTTTGTGTGCCCACGCCCCTATTCCAGATTTTTCGTTGATTTGCGTCTAAAAAAGGATAAAAAACCGCAGTATTTCTTATGCCAGGAGATTCCGGCACAATAGAAGTACTTAAAATTAAAATTTCACCACAAATTGAACGTAATTGTGTGAGTAAATGGACAGGGTCAGGTGTATGGTATAGCACTCCAGCACACAGGACGACATCAGCGATGCCTATTTTTTGTGTGGTACTTAATAAATTAATATCTCCTTTTACATATTGAATTTTTGAATTATTATTGTTTTTCTTTTCCAAAAATTCTTTACTTTCTGGATAGACATCAACAGCGGTAACTTTCGTCGCTCCGTTTTCTTCTGCGATGAAAGAATTTAGTCCATTGACTCCCCACATACATCCAATGTCCGCGAATGATTTTCCACTGATGTATTTTTTAATTAGAGGAGCATTTTCCAAATCTTCTTTGCGAGGGCTTAATTTTCTTATACCAAATTTGCGTAATACTCTCTTGATAAAAGAAGTATTTAAAGAAAGCAGAAAAATTTTATAAAGCATACCAATATTATACATACCTATAGTGAATTGTAAATCATAAAAATACATGATTGACCGCTATATTAAAGGGGCATATACTATCCGTTATGAATAAAATCAATATAACGGACTCTGGAATCAGACTTTCAGAATTTGCTGATAAGATAGTCGGTCAATCAATGTTTCAAGTGTTGGAAAAGGCAAAGGAATTAGAAAGGCATGGAAAAAAATTAATTCATTTTGAAATTGGCGATACGCATCTTGAAATGCCACAAAAAGTTAAAGATGTAGCTATTTCTTCTATTAACGCTGGGAATACCCATTATGGTAGTTCTTATGGTGAGCATACATTGAGGGTCGCTATTCAGAAATCTATTTCTGAAGATTTTTCTTTTGAACCAGACCTCTCTCAAATAGTTGTTACTTCTGGAGCTAATCCTCTTATATTTTATATTTTTTCAATACTTGTTAACGAGGGCGAAGAAGTGATTTTAGCTGACCCATCTTTCGTTACATACAATGCTGTGATAAATATGTTGAATATAAAAGGTATCCATATCCCAGTTACCCATAAAGACGGTTTTCGCATGAATCCGTCATCAATTGAAGATTGTATTACTCCCAAAACACGCATTATAGTCATTAACTCTCCATCCAATCCAACGGGAGCAGTTTATACAAAAGACGATCTTATAAAGATATATAAATTAGCCAAGAAGCATAATATATTGATATTAAGTGATGAAATATACGCTAGAATGGTATATGAAGGGAAACATTTTTGTGTCGGTACTCTAGATGAATGTCGTGAGCGAGTTATAGTTACCAATGGCTTCTCTAAACCATTCGCGATGACAGGATGGCGAGTTGGTTACGCCGTTGGCCCTGAAAAGATTATTCAAAAAATTGCCTTACTATCTCAAACAATAGTGTCTTGTGTGCCACCATTTTTACAGGACGCTTGCGTCACAGCTATAGAGTGCCGAAATGAATTTTCTGAAAGATATCTACATGAATACAGAAAGCTTAGAGATATCGTATGCGAAGAATTAGGAAAAATTTCCGAATTTGAATTTTCAAAGCCTCGCGGAGCTTTTTATTTGATGATTGACGTTACTAAGACCGGCATGAATGGAGATGAATTTACTAAACATGCCATGGAGACAGAAGGAGTTGTCGTGTGTCCAGGTTCAGGATTTGGTCCAGGAGGAAAAAATTATGTACGGGTATGTTATGCAAATACTGAAGAAAAACTTCGGGAGGGCTGTAGAAGATTGAATAGAGCAGTAGAAAGTGTAATTAAAAAATAAGAGACAATCAAGTAGGTTCAGTGGTTCGGACACCAGCTGAAATGTTCGTGTTGCATAAATAAGCAATCTGTTATAGTATTTTTTAATATATGAAATTATCTGATTTCGTCATAAATTACCTCGCTGATAAGGGGATTGACAGAATGTTTGTTGTTTCAGGTGCCGCTAATGCATATCTGATTGATGCTTTTACGCGTACGAAAAAGACCAAATATGTGGCCATGATGCACGAACAGGCAGCTGGTTTTGCGGCAGAGGGGTATGCAAAAGTTAAAGGTATTTCCGGTGTTGCTATTGCGACTAGTGGTCCAGGCGGCATGAATTTAGTCACTCCTATTGGTAATTGCTTTTACGATTCCGTACCGGCACTTTTTATAACAGGGCAGATAAATTCTGATTTTTTGCGTGCAGATCCTACAATAAGACAAGTTGGATTTCAAGAGACTGATATTGTTGCTATTACATCCCCAATTACAAAATATTCCAAATTGATAAGAAAAGCAGAAGACATTAAATATGAACTTGAAAAGGCCTTATTTCTTGCGACAGACGGAAGACCTGGGCCAGTTCTTCTGGATATCCCCATGAATCTGCAGAAAACAGAGATAGATCCTACAAAGCTGATCGGCTTTGACGAGAAAGCACATCGTGTAAATTACGACATTGATGTTATTGATAAACAAATAGACCAATTGCTCAAGGATTTAATAAAATCAGAAAGACCTGTAATGCTTATTGGGGGTGGTGTTGGCATTGCAAAAGGCACAGCATTTTTACAGAAAGTCGGTAGAATACTAAAAATTCCAATGTTTCCAACATGGAATGCCCTAGAAGTCGTGCCTTCTGATTATGAATATTATGGTGGACGAGTTGGAACATACGGTGGTAGAGGAAGAAATTTTGGTTTGCAAAATAGTGATCTACTTATAGCAATTGGAAGTAGAATATCTGGACGCATAACTGGTGGAAATTTGAAAACATTTGCCAGGGGCGCGAAAAAGTATGTTGTGGATGTTGATCCCGCCCTACTTCAAAAAAAACTTCAGCAAGTTCCTTTTGATGTCAGCATATATTCTGACGCGAAGATCTTTCTTGAAAGACTAATGATTAAGCTTGAAAAGATAAATCTTCCAGATGTCTCCTCTTGGACAAAACAGGTCATGACATGGAAGAATAAATACGATCCCGTTCGTCAAGAATTTATTAAAGCCAAAGGCAAGGTCAATCCGTACTCTTTTATGCGTATCTTATCAGAAGAAATGAAGAAAGGAGATGTGCTTGTGGCTGATTGTGGGGGGAACATTGTAACAAGCAATCACGCGTTTGAGACAAAAAATGGTCAGAACTATATTACAAATAATGGTAACTCACCGATGGGGTTCTCTTTTTGTGGAGCAATGGGTTCGTGGTTTGCCGCTGATAAAAAAAGAAGTGTAGTATGTATCATCGGTGATGGAGGTTTTAATATGAATATTCAGGAGATTCAAACTCTCATTACATATGGTATCAAGATCAAAACCTTTATCATCAACAATCATTTCTATGGAATTATCAAAGCTTTTCAAGATACAAATGTTGAATCTAGACACGAAGCGTCTGGTCCAAAAGGTTATGTCCCGCCAGATTTTATAAAAATTACTGATGCATATGGAGTCGCAACAAAGAAAATCTCCAAAAACCAAGATTCTCGAAAAATGATCAGGGAGGTACTTTCTTTCAACGGGCCAATTATCTGTGATGTTGATTGTGGGGATTGGTATGCGTACGAACCTAGAGTTTTTGGATGGAACACTCCCATTGAAGATATGTACCCATATTTGCCAAGAGAGGAATTCAAAAAAAACATGATTATTGAGCCTGTTGAGGGTTGGGAGAATCCTCCTCTTCCTGGGGGTGGTCCAAAGGTCAAAAAGGTTGAAAGTCATGAATAAGATTATTGAGCAGGATTGTCGGGAGATCCTTTCAAGGGTTGATTTCACAAAAATAAAAGGGAAAAAAATACTCGTGACTGGTGCGACTGGTTTTTTGGGTCAATATGTTGTTGCTGCACTATCCTTAGCGAATAATGAATTGAAGCTTAACGCGTTAATTTATGCTGTTGGATTTTCTAGTCCAAAGAGATCATTCTCTTCAATACTTGAGGGTGATCCTATGGTGAAATTTAAGAAGGTAGATTTATCTGGAGAGTTTAATCTTAAAGGATTTGACTATATTTTTCATGCTGCTGGATATGGTCAGCCTGCAAAATTTATTGATGACCCCCTTTCGCTTGTAAAAATAAATGTAAATGCTACATCTGAGCTTCTCAAGTGGTCGCCTAAAAGTACTTTTATTTATTTTAGCTCCGCGGAAATTTATGGGGAGGTTCTTTCTGAATTTATTCCAACAAAAGAAGATTACAATGGAAATCACCCTCTTCACAAACCACGATCTGTGTATGGTGAATCAAAGCGACTTGGAGAAGCGCTTTGCTCGGCATATAAGATGAAGAATGGAACTAATGTAAAAATAGTCAGAATATCACATGTCTATGGTCCAGGGCTTCCAATCAGTGACACGCGAGTTATGAGCGATTTTATCAGAAAAGCGCTTGTTGAAAAGAATATAATTCTCTTGGATGAAGGAAGGGCAGTTAAGACCTATGGCTATATTACTGATGTTATTTCCATGATATTTTTCACTGCTTTTAAAGGAAAAGATATGGTTTACAATGTGGGTGGTCAAGACAGTATTTCAATATATGAGCTTGCGAAAAAGATTTCAAAATATACAAAAGCGTCATGTAAAATTCCAAAAACAAGATCAACAATTTCACATATTGGAAAAGACCCAGTAGTTGTCAGACTCGATCTTAGTAAGATAATAAAGGAAATGAAAAGGTTCAATTTTACTACTTTTGACAAAGGTTTGGAGAGGACAATTGAGTGGGCACGTGAACAGATAAAATAAAAAAAGACCCCACACACATAATGCGGTGAGGTCGTGTGATTAAATAAAACAAACAAATGTCTTCTAGTCATTGCTAAGTTTTCTGAGAAGATTGATTAAGCCAAGCTTCTTAAAACGCACTTGCCAAAAGACTGATTCCTTAAGATATTGCTCTGTCTCCATGAAGTTTTCTTTAGCTTCTTCATGATTACCAAGCTTTTGGTTAATGATCCCAAGGAAGAGACTTGCCATTGGAATATGTTTAGGGACTCTGTCCCGAACATCACGAAGCATGAGGCGTTTCATAGCCAATTTGATTGGATTGATCTGGTTTGGAATCTGCTCGTAGTTGACTCTGTAATCCATAAGGAACCAGATATCCGCCATTTCTTCCTTAGATGGAACACGCATCTGATCTTGATCAGCATCCAGAATTTCGTGATTAAAGACGCTAGAGGTAGTTTCAAGTCTTTCCTTCACTCTCTGCTTGCCGGTAACACCGACAAACATATTTGAAGATAGGACTGAATGTTCGTCCACTACTCCTTTCTTGACTAGTGCCTTTGCCATTATTGTCCCACCAAAAGGGGAAAGAATTTGGATAGGATACCAATCCAGAGCCATGTCTACAGCAAGATTTACAGTGTCTCGAATTTGACCGATGTTTTCGTCAGGAAATCCTACCATTAGGAAACCCTTGGAAAACATTCTTGGATAGTTTTTCAGAGTTTGACTTACATCTTTGAAATGTTCAACGGTACTGGGTTTTTTTACGTCCCTCAGTATTTTTGGATTGCCAGATTCTATTCCAAAACTCAGACCGATACATCCGGATTCCGAAGCCGCATGTATCATTTCTGGAGTAGAAGCTCTTGCAATCACGCCGTTTGAAGCATCCCATGTTATACCCAGTCTTCTCCTAGTGATTTCAGGAAAGAGTTCCACCGCAGAGTCTGGTCTAAAAAGGTCGTCATCAAGCCACATAAAATGCTTGATGCCATATTTTTGGACCATTCTCTCCATTTCATCTACTACAGTAGTTGCAGTCCTACTTCGGACTCCCGCGCCATTAAAACTATGGACAGAACAGAAAGTGCAAGCAGCCCTACACCCTCTATTTGCAAGGATGGTGCCTACGGGCGGATGATCAGTACGAAGCCAATGATAAGCACCGATACTTCCAGTTAAACTGTAATTACCGATTGGCAGGTCATCGTATTCTGGAGAATAATTTACTTTATTACCGTCTGGAATGCTTCTTTCCGTTATTTCTAGATATTCTCCTTCTACTGATGTCGCTATTTGAGTCAGTTGATTTTCTGTTGTCTTGCCATTTATAAAATCAACTACTGTGACTAAGGCAATATCTGCTTCATAACGGAGAGCAAGATCTACTCCTTTAATCTCATTCAAGACCATCGCTGCATTACCGGATACATGTACACCTCCAGCTATGATTGGTATATGAGGATGGTGTCTTTTTATATAATCTACAACTGCCCGCATTGAAGCGTGCGTCATGGAAAACATACAACTTATTCCAATCAGATTCGGGACAAAAATTTTGATCACTTGATCTACTGAATTTTGCCACAGATTATAATGGAAATCCGACTCTTTTACTCGAGAGAGTATCTCGAAGTTCAGATCAAGAAGTTTAGTCTGATATCCCACATCTCGTAAATCGCGTGATAGCAAGCCCGCACCACAAGGAGGGAAACAAGGGTACCGAGCAAGTTTGGCTGTGGGAAGATCGAAATCTGCTTCGGCTACCTGTGGTATGTTTATGAGGAGAATACGCTCACATGGTCCAGAAAAAAGGCCCCTTATTTTTCGAGTTATTTTCTTCAGCAATACCGGATCATTCCGCTCAGAAAAAATCTCATGCTTGTGCATTTGATGGTTTCCTTTCTAGGTTATATTGTTTATTTCAGTGTACAAATCCAGCACAACTATACTCCATAAGTTTAAACTTGCAACCCATTTACATATCTTGGATTTTCGGTCGGTACACGCCACATGTATAAAGGGACAAGGCAAACATAGCTATTTTTGAATGTTTCAGCGACTTGAAAATTGAAGTCCTTGTCTGCCCCTCGTCCCATAAACGAAGGCCACACTCTTTCTGATAGTTTTCTAAACTTGATTTTCTTTATTACCTCACGTCTAAAAAGTGGAGAATTTCCAGCACCAGGATAATTTTCCATGGATCCAAAGAATAATTTGTTTATGATTCTTTTTCTTTTGAGATGAAAGGGAATTATTCGGTTGATATTTTGGGAAAATTTTGCGATGAAACCTTTTGATCTTTGCGACATTCTATAAAGATCTACTGGACCAATCAGTTCCACATTTTTGCTATATTTTATTATATCAAGTTTTTTACTCAGATATCTCTCATTAAATCTTACCCAATCTAGAGTAAGATGGCTTGATTTGTACTTTGTAAGCAGTTCATATTGAACTTCAATTCTATTCAAAAAACTGGCATCGTCGGCATCTTGGAAGGTGATCAGCTCGCCACTTGCATGCTCAAATCCAACATTTCGAGCAGAATAACCAGCGTTGATATTCCTGTTTAGTTTTTTGTCAAATCTGTTTGGATCATTTTCTCCATCAAGCAATTTTACTTTTGGATTTGACTCAGCAATTTTTCTGACGACATTTTTTGTGTTATCTGTACTATTGTCATCAACTACGATTATTTCAATATTTTGATATGTTTGATTTAATATTGAACCGACTGCTGTCTCTACTGTTTTTTCGCAGTTATATACTGGAATTATCACACTTATGAGAGGTTTCATAAAACTATAATTTTAAGACAGAATCAATAAACTTCGCATAAGCCTTGGAGAACTCTTCTCTAGTATAGTGTGTCTGAGCATATTTCCATATAGAGTATGATTTATCTTTAATTCTTTCCGGTGTTAGGTTTGAAAAATTAATTACCGCTTCTGATACTGATTCTGGAGTTGGTTCAATCAGTGCAATATATTTGGAATCTTCTTGAATACCAGTTTCATGGGTTATAATTGGGACTAATCCAGCATGCATTGCTTGTACTATTGCTCCTGAAGAACCTTCACCACCGGAAGGGTATACGACAGCTCCGCATTTATTTACTATTTCAGCAAATTTTTCTCCTCCAATATCAATTCGACCATGAAAGTGAATATTTGGAGTATTATACAGTTCATTTTTATATTCCTCCACGAAATCCTTTTCAGCCCCAACGGGACCACAAACATGCAGATGCAGTTGTGGTGTTATTGCGAAAGCTTCCAAAGTCAGATCAAGACCTTTCAAGACTGATCCCCCGCCGCCTAGCCACAGAAAACTTCTCCGAACACTTTCAAAGTTTTTGTTTTTTGGAAAATCAAATTTGAGTACTGCTGAAATAGGAATAAAAAATACTGGCTTCCCGAATCCCTTAAATGTCTCAAAGATTGTTTTATTTCCAAAACCCTCCAAATAGTCAGCCAACTCAGCATCTCTTGATGGTCTCATCTTTCTTCTAGGCAAAAGCCTAACACCTCTTCTTTTTTTTAATTGTTCCAATCTGTCTTCTTCCGCTTTATTATATGCATCCCAATGTGAAATCAATATATGGAACACCTTTTTGCAGTTTGTCGGTAAATATTTTACTAGTCTTTCAAGTCCTTCGGCGTCTATACAAGCAACATAGGGTTTGAGTGGAATGAACTTTGTATTATTTGTGCCGATTATGTCACAGGCGTATCCTCGTTCTGAAAATAATCTCGCAATCTCAAAGCATTCCCAGTACATAGTGTGGAAATTTGAAAATTTTTCCCAAGGTGCAATAGTAAATGGTTCAGTAATATATGAGACTAACACTTCACCTTTCTTTTTGCCCAAAGCAGGCATTCTCACTTTACCAAAAAGTTTATTTGAAATTTTGTTTCTATATGCCCAATATATTTTTCTAATTTTATTCATGATGTTTTTGGTGAGACTTGAACCATAGTGCTAGACACAATAAAGTCCATATCTTATATTGAACACTCTCATTATTTTTTTTATAAAAATTATCTAGCAGGTCAACTATTTCGTGTGTGTTGAATATATTTCCTAGACTCGAACTTTCTAATAAATTTTTTTGGACAAATTGTCGAGTGTTTTCAGTCCGAAGCCATTCCTTGATCGGCGCGCCAAAGCCCTGTTTTCTCCTATAAACAAATTCCCTGGGCATTATTTCCATCAAGATATCCTTCAAAATGATCTTACCGCTTTTTCTGTCCGTTTTATATTTTTCAGGTAAGTTGTATACGAATTCCGCAAGTTTATAATCTAGAAAAGGAGAGCGTATTTCTAGGGAATGCATCATACTTGTTCTGTCAATTTTTGTAAGAAGCTGGCCTGGAAGATATGTGGTTAGATCAAAAAGATTGATATTATTGATGTCCCTTTTCTCAATTTCAGAATTTACTGGAGATTTATCTTTCCATAAACCAAGGCGATTTTTTCTAGAAAACACTTCAACATTTTTTAAATGCTCCTTGAATTGATTTGAGAAAATCATATTTTTTAGTCTGACGATTTTTCTTGTATTCCAGTATTTCCAATTCCAGCCATATCCTAGAAACAGTTCATCAGCACCATCGCCGGATAATGCCACTTTTACTTTTGAGGAAGCAAACTCTGATATTAAATGTTGTGGAAAATCCGAGGAGTCAGCATGTGGTTCATCCATATATTCTACGACTTTCTCCAGTTCATTGATCAGGTTGATTCCGGCATTGAGCGAATAATGATCTGTACCGATTTTTTTTGAGGCCTGTTTAGCGTAAGGTAGCTCGTTTATATATTGATCATAACCAACGGAAAATGTCTTGATTGGATGAGTTGCATATCTTTGTGCATAAGCTGTAGCCAAGGTAGAGTCCACACCTCCAGACAGAAGACTTCCAATTTCAACATCCGCTACCATTCTTTTTCTAACTGCCTCATCAAAAAGTCTTTTTATCTCTTTTTTTGCATCATCATAAGATATGTTTAAAATTTTCTTCTTAAGTTCCCAGTATTTCCAGGTTTTAATTTTCCCATCTTTGATGATCCCTGCATGAGCCGGCAAAATAGTCTGAATGTTAGAATAGATAGTTTTCCATGGCGGTATATACATAAGCTGAAGATAATTATCTAATACACTAAGATCAATTTTTCCTTTTATGAGTCCACTCTCAAAGATAGCTTTTATTTCTGAAACTCCCAAGAACATTTCGTTTACCCACGCATAATAAAATGGCTTTTTCCCGAATCTGTCTCGAGCAACAAAAAGTTCCTGTTTAGATTCATTCCAAATTGCAAAGGCGAACATACCATCCAAATACTCAGGGCATCTATTTCCATATTCTGCATATGATTTCAATATAACTTCAGTATCGGAATTGCTACTGAATTTATGTCCGCATGTCTCTAATCTTTTACGTAACTCCTTGTATCCATAGATTTCACCGTTAAATACAATCGTAAAAGGGTTTCTATTATCTCTCATTGGTTGATGGCCATCGGCAATATCAACTATAGAAAGACGAGTTTGCCCGACTATAGCATTACTGAATTTCAAAAAACCCCTATCGTCTGGTCCTCTTTTTGCAAGAGAAGAAAGCATGGAGTTTATTTTGATGTCTCCAATTATGCTATCTACATTATTTCCTACTATAGTGATTATTCCGCACATTGCAGCATTATAATTTTATCCAACCATCTGGGAAAAGATCTACCGTATTTGCTTTCGGAGCATTTTTGAACCACTGTTTTGGCCCAATAACAATCTTGTCTTTTTTGGGATTGAGCCATGCACCCCACCAACTGAATGTACTATTTGCTATTATATGGTGTTTACATTTGGACATAAGTGTTAAATCCTCATAATTTTTTTCTGGTCCATTTTTTATGCAAGTGTAAGGATATTGAAGGAATTTGAAATTTTCAACTACCCAACCATAATCATCAGAGAAGATGAAAAAATGTGGTGAAGGTACTCTTTCTGCTACATATTTAATAGCATTTTTATAATATTCTTGAGAACATGTCCCATGATACTCATTTGAAATCTTGTGAGTGACATAATCTGTGCGTCTTACATGTAGTGATATAGAATTTTTCTTCATAATCTCATCATTTATTTTTTGCCCGTATTCAGAGAGTGGTTTATTGATGATGATTTCCTTTCTAATCTCTTTTTCTATATTTTTGAAATATTTTTCTGTGTTCCAGAATCCTTCAAAATATGAACCATCACCCTTTGAAAGTACATTTTCATCAAAGCAAAATAATCTCTCAATAAAGTAAAAAGAAGAAAACATTTTTTTTAGACGTAACTTGTGATAAATAAAATTAAAGAGCCGTTTCTGTCTTCGTAGCCACACAAAGCCGTACATATGATACCATTTAGCCATAGGTATGGTCACATTAAAATGTTGAAGTGAAAATTCATGAACTCTTTCATTTTTATAAACAACCGATGTGTCAATATCTAAAAGGAAGCTTGTCTCAAGATGTGAAGATATACCACGCGCAAATGCGTATTGAAATAATTGGTTTCCTAAGCCACCGATTGTTTTGATGATTACCGTCATCTTATTTGTTAATGATATGATTTAAATATTTCTTTATATTTCTCTCTTTTAAATATATAACAAATGATCTTGGCAGACGAATCAAAAGAAGTATAGCAGTTAAGCTACGATAAGGTGTTCCTTTTAATGCTTCCATATGTCCTTTAAAATAATCCTTGAATTCACCTAATGGGAACATTTGATTTTTTGGATTTTTGTATTCAATTTTTTTTACCATATTGTCGGTGTCATTTAAAAGTGCCTTAGGACTAGAAAATCCTCCTAAACGTTTTTTGAAAAGAATTTTTCTGTCGACAAATATTTCAAAGCGACTTATTAAAGCTAATGAAAACATATAATCCTGACCCCAAACACTTCTTTGTGGATATGCTTTCCAGACCATTTTTACAACTTCAGTTCTGAAAAGTCCATACATCAGATTACATTTTCCTAATATTTCTGGCTGTAAAACATATTTAGCGACATTTATCATACTTGGTTTGCCAGATAACTTTGTAAGCTGGTCCTCAACAATCAATATTCTATCAAACGAATCAATTGCGGCCATTGTGGTGGTAGCAAAACTCAAGTCTTTGTTCTCTTCTAATTTATGTATACATATTTCAAAATATTCTTTTTCTCTAATATCATCCTGCGCGCACCATATAAAATATTTCGAATCCGCCTTATCAAGCACATATTTAAAGTTTTCAAACAGTCCTGTATTTTTTGGTTGTCTGTAGTATTCAATTCTTGGATCAGAATTAGAATATTCTTTACAAATAATACTAGTGTTATCACTAGAACCATCATCAGAGATAAATAGTTTCCAGTCATTAAAAGTTTGATTTACTATTGAGTCAACAGCACTTTTTATAAAGCGCTCGCCATTATAGACTGGCATTCCTATAAATATTTTCGCCATAAATTATTTTATCCTTTTTAAGTACCCATTTACATTGAATGTTGCATTTTTGCCAAACATATCACAATATTTTCTATCTACATTAAAGTTGCTATTTGATTTCAGAAATTCTCTGATTGCTCTAAGCGGACCTCCATTATACCCTTCATCTCTTCCATGGCTACTGATAATTCCATCTTCTACAATATAGTATGATCCAATGCTGACAAGTTTAGAAAATTTATTAAGTGAACCAATACAGTCTTCATACATATGTGAAGCATCTTCTATGACTATAATCTTATTAAAACCTTTTGTCTCATTTAAATCATATTTATCCCAACCATTACTAAAAAGTTTAATCCTTGGGCTACTTTGAACCAGTCTATCTGATTTCTTCACTATATCAATTGAGTGCACCATTCCATGATCAATTTTGTCCATGAGGTCAGCTATATAGAGTGTGGTTCCGCCATGATTTGTACCGATTTCAATTACTAAGTCTGGTTTGACTTCATTGATCATCATTTGATATATCACATAATCAAAAGGGCAACGAATCATATTTACTCCTCTATATTTGATCTGAAAGTGACCAGCGTATATTGTTTCGCCATCATAATCTATTTTCTCATCCTCGGGTGTAACTGAAAATTTTCTTTTTAGTAGTTTGCCCAAAGTTTTAATTTTTCCAAAATAATTTATTATCATTACTGTTATTCATAACTCCATTCCAATTTTGGTCTTACGACTCCAGGTATCTTTTGATTGTAGTCATATTTTTTTGCATTATCTATATCTTCTATAACCTGAAAGATTATTGCCTCACGCTCATAGAGATGGACTTGTAGAGGAATCATTGTAGAAACCGCAATGCCAATTATGTATGTACTATTATTTAAAATATTGGCTGGTATCCAAGCAGTTGATTTGTATATTCCGACTTTATCAAGATTCTCATTATAGTCAGCATGACTGATAAAAGCATATTCTGCCTTGTTGGTAAAGACATGTACATTTGGTATTGGCATGTAACCAGGTTTCTTGACCTCGTGGACTATCTCTATACCAATTTCTTTATCAGAATAAGCATATGAAATAGTTTTTCCTTCTCGGTTTATTAATCTAGTTGAAATAAGAGAAGCTATATCATTTCCAGGACGTTTTTCCTCTGGCCAGATCTTCTCCGTTCCTTCTTTTGCATTACCACTCAAGTACTGATTGACAATATCCTCTGTATTTCCAATATTTTTTATACTACCTTTTTCAATCAGTATACATTTTTTACATAGACTTTGAATTGCCGCCATATTATGACTGACAAATAGAATGGTTCTACCTTGTTTACGTGTTACCTCCTCCATTTTTCCTAAACATTTTTTCTGAAATTCAGCATCACCAACAGCCAGTACCTCATCTACAAGTAGAATATCTGGCTCCATATGCGCAGAAACTGAAAATGCTAGACGAACATACATACCACTGGAATAGTATTTTACTGGTGTATCAAGAAATTTGCTTATTTCAGCAAATTCTACAATGGAATCAAAATTTTTCGCAATTTCTTTTCTGGTCATTCCCAGTATTGCCCCGTTTAGAAAAATATTTTCTCGGCCAGTCAATTCTGGATGAAATCCTGTACCGACCTCAAGTAGCGAAGCAACTCGACCATGTAGGTGTATTTCGCCAGTCGTAGGTGGAGTAATGCCAGTTAGTATTTTAAGAAGTGTAGATTTTCCTGCTCCATTTCGTCCAATTATCCCAACAACTTCTCCAGGAAAAATGTCAAAACTGACATCTTTCAAAGCCCAGAATTCTTCTTTTGTTTTTATGCCAGTTATGGATTTTATTTTATCTTTAGCAAATCTAAATGGGCTCTTAATTATCGTCATAATGACATCTCTAAGGGCGACATAACCACCAAGATTATGCCTAATTTTGTATTTTTTTCCTACATTTCTTGCTTTTATTATTGGTTCAATGTTCATGTTTCTATAGAATATCTGCGAAATATCTCTCAACTTTTTTGAAATACATTATTCCAATGATTAAGATAATAAGACAAGTTGAAAATGATATGGACAGAAGTACCCAGTTTATTGGTGTTGTTCCCAAAAGAGCTGCGCGCGCGGACTGTATCACTCCCGTCATCGGATTTAATGCGAGAATCCAAGAGTATTTACCTGCAATTGATGCGGGATATATGACTGGTGTCAAGAATAGAAGCATTTGTATAAAGTATGGGAGAGCATAACGAATATCACGATATTTGACATTAATTGATGCCAAGAATAATCCTGTACCAACCGAAGCCATAAAAGTTATTATAAGCAGTATTGGTATAATCAATAGTCCACTTATGTGTGGAATGAATCCAAAATATATCATTAGTCCAGCTAGTATAATAGATGCTATCAAGAAATCTACAAATTTTGTTATAACACCCGATATCGGCAAAATTAAACGAGGAAAGTAGACTTTAGTTATGATTGATTGATTGGCGATAAGCACATTACTAGTATCGGAAAGGGAACTTGAAAAAAATTGCCAAAAAAGAAGTCCTGTGTAAACGAAGATAGGATATGGAATTCCGTCGGATGGCATTTTGGCAAGCGTACCAAAAAATAGAGTGAAAATTACCATGGTTATAAATGGTTGCAGAATTGCCCAAGCAGCTCCAATAACCGTTTGTTTGTAACGAACCTTTAGATCTCTCCATGTAAAAAAATATAGAAGTTCTCTGTAATTCCAAAGTTCTCTAAAATCTCGCAAACTAAATGTTTTCTTAGGTTTTATTATTGTGGTAAGTGTATTCATAGTTTTTCTTTCATTTTTTTATGCAGCCTATTATTATTTTGAGTTCTTCTTCCGTGTAATCTGGGCAGTTACCACAATAAAATCCGTTATAATGGATAATATCTGCACCAGGTAAGTTATAATTTTTAGAAGAATATTTTTTATAAAAAGGTTGTCGTTGCATATTTCCAGCAATCATTGGACGAACTTCTACTCCCATCTTCTCAAACCGCCTGATGTATTTTTCTCTAAGCTTTGGATTTTTGCATATAAGTGGTATGGCAAATGCTGAGATTATCTTTATATGTTTCCAGTTAAGAGGGAGAAAGTCACCATTCTCTTTGAGAACTTTGTAAATTCGTCTAAAATTCTTTTCACGGATTTTTGTTGTTTTATCAAGAAACTTCAACTGATGTAGGCCTAGGAATCCTGTAATTTCAGTTGGACGAAGATTGTAACCCAGATCATAGAAAGTATATTTGGCTTGAAAATCAGATTCAATTCCAAATTTATTTCTCCAATAGATTTGTCTTTCTGGACTGATGTTTCTATCCCATCCGTTAGCCCTCACAATTTTGAGCATTTCTGCAAAATTATCGTTGTCTGTACAGACCATACCACCCTCAATCGTTGACATATGATGGGCAACGAAAAAAGAAAAACTTGAAGCTAAACCAAAATTTCCAGTTTTTCCTTTATTAAGTTCAGTTCCCAAGGCTTCACAGTTATCTTCAAGCACAATAATTCCTCTTTTTTTACACTCTTTTTCTATGATGTCTATGTCTCCAGCAAATCCTAGTGCATTTGTCAGAAAAAATGCTGAACACTTCTCCTTTTCTAATATTTTTATTGCATTTTTTGACATACTGTTGAGTGTTGTAGGATCGCAATCTACTGGAATCGCTTCAAGTCCCAACTGGATTATAGGCATAACATTCGTAGACCAAGTCAAGGAAGAGAAACCGACCTTATCTTTATTTTTTAACTTACCCAAGTTTTTTAGAGTTTGAATCATCGCCAAATTTGCACTACCGCCACTGTTGAAAAGTATTGCATATTTTCGTTTTTGTTTTTTTGCAAATGCTAGCTCAAAAGCATGACAATAGTTGCCCATGCTTAATCTGTCAGTCTTCAAAATGAATGTGGATAACGCCTGCAGTGCTTGCTTATTATTTATTAAAGCATTTTTGACTAGTGGCACCCTAAATCCAGTAGATTTTTTCATTGGTTTAATTTTATTTTTTTATACAACATGTTCAATAAACCATTCATATGTTTCCTTTAGGCCTTTATCAAAATCAATTTTCGCTTTCCAACCAAGCGATTGAATCTTTGAGGCATCAAGGAGTCGTATCGGCATTCCATCAGGTTTTGTTGAATCCCATACGATTTTGCCTTCAAAACCAGCAATCTTCCGTATCATTGTTCCGAGATCTTTGATTGATATACCGACTCCTGTACCAACATTAATAATTTCCTTATCTCTGTAGTTTTTCATTAGAAATAAGCTTGCACTAGCCAAATCATCACAATGGAGAAATTCTCGAATTGCGACTCCCGTACCCCAAAGCACGATCTCTTTCTTGTTTTCTTTTTTTGCATCATGGAATCTACGAATCAAAGCAGGTATTACATGTGAACGCTCTATTTCAAAATGATCACCTGGTCCATAAATGTTGTTTGGCATGACAGAAATAAAATCACAGCCATATTGTTTTCTGTATGATTGACACATTGATATGCCGGCAATCTTTGCGACAGCATATGCTTCATTTGTCGGTTCAAGCTTTCCTGTCATATAGTAGTCCTCTTTAATGGGCTGTTCTGTAATCCGTGGATATATGCATGAGCTTCCCATAAAAAGAAGTTTTTTTACTTGGTTTCTATATGCCGTATCTATAACATTGGTCTGTATTTTAAGGTTTCTTAAAATAAATTCAGCAGGTTTCTCGCTGTTGTCTTTTATTCCACCTGCTTTTGCGGCGCATAAAAATACATACTCAGGTTTTTCTTTTTCAAAAAATGTTTTTACTTGTGATTCATTTTCAAGATCGAGCTCGGTGTGTGTCTTGCCAATAAGATTTTTGTAACCTTTTTGTTTAAGTAATCTAAAAATTGCTCCTCCAACGAGACCAGTATGTCCAGCTACATATATTTTTGATTCTTTATTCATATAGTTATTCATTTGCAAGAATTTGCTTTGCATATTTTTCTTCTTTCAGATCATGTTCGCACATCAATCTTACTAATTCTTTAAAACGAATTTTAGGTTTCCATCCAAGCTTTTTTCTTGCTTTTGATGCATCACCAATGAGCAGGTCAACTTCAGCTGGCCTAAAATATATAGGATCAATCTCAATGATTATTTTACCAGTTTTTTTGTCAATTCCTTTTTCTTTTACTCCTTTTCCTCTCCACATCAGATCGATGTCAAAGTATTTTGCAACTTCTTCAACGAATTCACGTACAGAATGATTTTCACCAGTCGCAAGTATGTAGTCATCTGGTTTGTCTTGTTGGAGCATTAACCACATGCCGTATACATAATCTTTTGCATGTCCCCAATCGCGTTTTGCATCAAGGTTTCCAAGGTATAATTTTTCATCAAGTCCTAGCTTAATACGTGCTAATCCCCGGGTAATTTTCTTAGTGACGAATGTCTTTCCTCGGCGAGGAGATTCGTGATTAAAAAGAATCCCATTTACCGCGAAAAGATTATATGACTCACGATAATTTCTGGTGATCCAATATGAGAATACTTTTGCTACTGCATATGGTGAACGAGGATGGAAAGGGGTATTTTCAGTTTGAGGAATTTCCGTTACTTTTCCAAACATTTCAGAGGACGAGGCTTGGTAAAATTTTGTCTTAACCCCACTTTCTCTAATTGCATCCAAGAGACGAAGTGTTCCCAATCCAACTACATCAGCTGTATATTCAGGGATATCAAAACTTACTCTCACATGACTCTGTGCGCCAAGATTGTAGATTTCGTCTGGCTTTAGAGATTCAATAAGGCGCGAGAGGTTGCTTGCGTCGGAAAGGTCGCCAAAACTCCCAGTGAATAGTTTCCCTTTGGTATGTGGATCTTGAAAAAGATGATCAATACGAGAAGTGTTAAATGAGCTCGATCGTCTCATGAGTCCGTGTACTTCATATCCTTTTTCAATAAGAAGTTCTGCAAGGTATGATCCATCCTGACCAGTAATTCCTGTAATAAGCGCTTTTTTTCTTTTGGCGTTCCTTGTCGTTTTCTTTTTCATAGTTTTTGATTTTACCATCTATTTATCTTTTTTACGACTTTTTTCTTGAGATCCAAGTATGATTTAATTGCCTCCTTTTCCAAATCAGGTGATAGGACACGTAAGATCTCTTTTCCAAGAATTCTATACTGTCCACCAACCTTGTTAGCACGAATCAGACCTTTCTTCAGCATTCTCTTGATCGTGCTTTCACTTATACGCAAGTAGCTTTGCGTCTCGCTGGTTGTATAAATTCCATTTGGCTTGATTTCATTTACCATTTGTCTATTATATCAAAGTGTCAAAAGGTGTCAAGTAGTGTCAAGTTAAATTTTAGCGCCAATCTTTCATGACAATGGTATTTTACAAATCTACATGCTATATTAAGCTGTACTTCTTTAATAATATTTGATTATAAACATCTATGAATCTTCAGAAAATCTTACGCTCAATTTCGATAGTTGCCATTTTTCTAATCCCAATCTTTCCACTAATTGTTGCCAATTCATACTTTTTTCCATTTATCACAGGTAAAGCGTTTTATTTCCGTATTCTAGTAGAACTAGCCTTTGCCAGTTGGCTTATTTTAGCTTTTTTGGATGCCAAGTACCGTCCAAAATTTACGGCACTCACTATTGGCGTGAGTTTATTTGCTTTGATTGCGCTGATTGCTGATCTTCTCGGAATGAATCCTATCCGTAGTATCGTATCAAACTTCGAACGAATGGAAGGATGGTTGGTTGTGGTTCACCTATGGATGTTCTATATGGCCACCACGCATTTATTTGGTTTTGGAGAAGAGGGTAAAAGAATGTGGCATCGCTGGTTTAATTTTTCTTTAGTCATTGCTTTTGTTATCTCAATTTATGGCATACTACAATTGACTGGTAATGCGACTGTTCACCAGGGTAGTACCCGTATTGACGCCTCCCTCGGCAACGCCGCATACATGGCTGTCTATATGTTGATGCATATTGGTATTGCGGTGTACATGTCCTTTGTCGCAAGAGTAAGACAAATAATTAATTCGGGATTTTTGCAATGGGTATATCCGATTCTAGCTGTATTATTTGGTTTTATTATCTTTGAAACCCAGACTCGTGGTACTGCTCTTGGTTTGATTGGTGGTATTATGTTGTCTTTGGCTTTATACGCAATTTTTGGCAGAGGCGAATTAAAAAAATCTCGCTGGATTTCAGGGAGTGTAATAGTTGTGATCATACTGATTGGCGTAATTTTCTGGATGAATCGTACCTCTACTTTTATTAAAGACAACGAAGTATTGAATCGTCTAGCCACAATTTCTTGGAATGATACCAAGACTCAAGCCCGAGGCTACATTTGGCCAATGGCCATTTCTGGTGCCCTAGAACGCCCAATTTTCGGTTGGGGACAGGAGAATTTCAACTATATCTTTAACGCGAACTATGAGCCAAAGATGTGGGCTCAAGAACAATGGTTTGACCGCGCCCACAGCGTTTTTCTAGATTGGCTGGTAGCTTCAGGTTTCGTCGGTCTGATCGCATATCTTGCTTTATATGTACTGGCTCTGATTGCAATCTGGAGACGATCACAATTGAGCATCGCGCAAAAAAGTGTTTTGACCGGACTGATTGCTGGATATGCGATACACAATATTTTCGTGTTTGATAACCTCGCGAGTTATGTTTTCTTCTTTGCTATTCTTGGTTTTGTGGGTTCTTCTTCAATCTCAAATCGCAAATCTATTACTTCTGTCAAGAATGGGGGTCAAATCTTATCTCAAAAATCACCCTCAAAAATTTCAGTATGGCTGGAAAATAAGACTTTCAGCACTGACGCGGTTGAGTATATAGTTGCTCCAATAGTTTTAGTTGCTCTAGTTGGAAGTTTGTATTTTCTGAATGTGCGACCAATTCAAGCCAATACTGGTTTGATCAAAGCTCTTACCGCTTGCAATGATAGTAAGAATCTGGGCGCGGATGTAGCTCTATTTGACAAAATATTCTCCATAAATTCTTACATGGCCAATCAAGAAACTAGAGAGCAAGTGCTTGCTTGCGCCGGTAATGTTATTAGCGGCCAATACCCGGGTCCCACGAAGCAAGCATTTTTTGATTTGGCAAACAAAGTTATTGAAGCGCAAATCGCAATCGCTCCAAAGGACGCGCGTATGTATGTTCTGGGAGGTTCGTTCATGAATTCAGTTGGACAGTTTGCTCAATCAGAACCATTACTCGTAAAGGCCCACGAATTGACTCCAGCAAAGCAGTCAGTAGCTTTTCAATTAGCCACAGTCTATATTAATGTTGGTAAAAAAGATGAAGCTGTCGCTTTATTGAAACAAGCATACGAATCAGATCAGACATTTGGAGAAGCTAAATCAGCTTATATAATTGGCCTTATTTTTAACGACAAAGAAGCAGAAGCCAAAAAATTGTTTGGTGATGATCCGACATTATTTGAAACTGAACGCATAGCTCAAGCGTATGTCTCCATTAAAGAGTATCCCAAAGCTATAGTTATATATCAAAAATTAGTCGCGGCGGATAAAACAAATATACAACTTAGAGCGAAGCTCGCGCAGACGCAGTATGCTAGCGGTCAATCTTGGGCAGCTATAGAAACACTTCGTGCCTTGGAGAAAGACAATCCTGAACTAAAAACCCAGATAGAGTCTGCCATAAAGGATATACAGGCAGGGAAGAAATAGATGTGGAGGCCTGACCTTAACCTGTGGACAACCTGTTGATTGTCAGGTCCAATTATGATACACTGGTTCAGTGAGTGCTCGTGTGGGCATTTCCAGATATTAAATGTTTCGCAAAGTGCCGCCCTCGGCGGCCTTTTGCGTGATGGGGAAAAAGTGAACAGGGTGTGTGGGTATTTTTCTGAGACTGCGTATTCGTCTTCCAATTTCGTGGTCTGCCAAGAATGTCTGCCTTGCCATACAATAGACTGACGCACCAATCGCATACTCGTCTCAGAAAAATACCCACACGCCCTGTTCACTTTTTTAGGTTGACACGATATACTAATGGAAGATTGTACCAAGTGACGGCGACGGCTGTACTCACATAAATTTAAACATTTTATTTGGAGCTCGCACCCGTCGCCATCATTTGGCGCAAAGAGAATAATGACAATGATTAAAATAGAGGAAAATATAAAACTTGCGTCTTATACGACTTTCAAAATAGGCGGCCCAGCCCGCTTTTTTTGTCAGGTTACAAAAGAAGAAGAATTAGTTGAAGCGGTGCGGTTTGCTGAAGGTAAAAGGTTAGCGATTTTTGTGTTGGGTGGTGGTTCAAATATTTTAGTTGGAGATTATGGTTTCGCTGGATTAGTTATTAAGATGGAAATAAAGGGGATTGATCAGCGAGGTCTCTCCTCGCTACTTTCCGTTGGCGCGGGTGAAGTTTGGGACGATTTTGTTGATTATGCTGTAAAACAAGGGTTTTATGGCATAGAAAATTTATCTTCAATTCCAGGCACGGTCGGCGCGACACCCGTTCAAAATATTGGCGCTTATGGTTGTGATGTTTCCAGTTCTATTTTGACGGTTCATGCTTTTGACACCAATACAATGAAGTTTGTGGATTTTTCTAATGATGACTGTAAATTTGAATATCGTGATAGTGTTTTCAAACGCCAAAAAGGTCGTTATATCATCACTAGAGTTGATTTTAGACTTATCAAAAACGGGAACGTAAATATTGAGTATGAGGATTTGCGGGTATATTTTGATAAATTCCAGACTTCAGATAATGACCTTTTGAAAAGGGTGGACAATCGGATGGCAAATATTCAGCGATCACTTATGCCGACTCTAGATCAAGTACGGCAAGCTGTAATTAAAATCCGCGCAATCAAATTACCAGACTGGAAAAAGTGGGGAACAGCTGGATCTTTTTTCAAAAACCCGATAATTTCCGCAGATAAATTTGCCGAACTGACAAAAAAATACCCCGATCTTCCTGGTTTTTCCGAACCAGATGGACGAATCAAGGTTTCTCTTGGATGGATCTTGGATAAAATCTGTAATGTCAAAGGCCTAATGATTGGCAATGTTGGGACCTATGAAAAACAAGCACTTGTTTTGGTTTCTAAACCTGGCGCGACCGCGGAAGAGATCGTCGTTTTCGCGCATGATCTTATGAAACGAGTAAAAGAAAAAACTGGGATTGATATTGAAGGTGAAGTTGAGTGTGTCAATTAGTTTTTTAATTCCTTGAAATGTGCTAAAGTGGCTCTTATTATGTCATTTTGGGATAGATTAAAGGGAAATTCACATACCCGAAACTTGAAGCAGTTTCAGCCAATTGTCGGGCAAATCAACGCGCTTGAAGCGACAATCCAAACACTCTCTGATGATCAATTAAGGGCGAAAACGGATGAATTCAAGAAGAGATTAGATCTGAAAGCCAATGATCCAAAAGTTGAAGCGATTTTAAATGAGATTCTTCCCGATGCATTCGCTGTTGTCCGTGAGGCGGCGCGCAGGACCCTGGGTCAAAGACATTTTGATGTCCAACTTCTTGGAGGCATGGTTTTGAATTCTGGGGCCATCGCAGAGATGAGAACTGGTGAAGGAAAAACTTTAGTGGCGACTCTACCGACGTATTTGAACGCGCTTACTGGAAAAGGAATTCATGTCGTTACCGTAAACGACTATTTGTCACGACGCGACGCGGTCTGGATGGGTCAGGTCTATTCTTTTCTTGGTTTATCGGTTGCTGTGATAAATAATGAGGCTTCATTTTTGTATGATCCAGCGCATAAAAATAAAACTGAAATTCAAAATCCAAAATCCGAAACAAATTCAAAATCAGAAATTCAAAACCCCAAAGATACAAAAGAAGACAAACTTGATACTGAACGCGACCAACTCGGTGCTTTCAAAGTTGTTCACGAATTTTTGCGACCTTGTACACGCCGGGAAGCTTACGCCGCCGACATTACCTATGGAACTAACAATGAATTTGGTTTTGATTATTTGAGAGATAATTTGGAGTATAGTCCAGACAAATTGCGTCAGCGTGAACCAAACTACGCGATTGTTGATGAAATTGACTCTATTTTGATTGACGAAGCCCGAACGCCTTTAATTATTTCCGCGCCAACTCGTGATGCTGAAGCGATCTACAAACAGTTTGCCGCAATGGTCCGATCATTCAAAAAAGATGAAGACTACATTGTTGAAGAAAAACATCGCTCAATTTCGCTGACATCAGTCGGAATTACCAAAGCTGAAAAAATTTTGGGAATAGATAATATTTATACTGACAGAGGCATCAAATCCGCGCATCATTTGGAGACCGCCATAAAGGCCCAAGCTTTGTACAATAAAGATAAAGAATATGTCGTCAAAGATAATCAAATCGTCATTGTTGATGAGTTTACTGGACGCATGCAACCAGGTCGTCGTTGGTCTGATGGTTTGCATCAGGCGATTGAAGCCAAAGAGGGAGTAAGTATTCAGCAAGAATCACGGACTTACGCCTCAATTACATTTCAGAACTTTTTCAGAATGTATCCAAAATTAGCTGGAATGACAGGTACGGCGGCAACCTCTTCAGAAGAGTTTTATAAAGTCTATGGGTTGGAAGTTTTTGTCGTTCCGACAAATGCCATGCAGATTCGTATTGACGGCAATGATCAGATTTTTCAGACCGAACTTGGTAAATTCAAAGCTGTTGCTCGCAAAGTCAAAGAACTTCACGCCAAGGGTCAACCAGTATTGATTGGAACAGTCTCCATTGAAAAAAATGAATTACTTTCGCGATTTTTAAAGTCTGAAGGTATTCCTCATCAGATGCTCAACGCCAAAAACCATGAGCGTGAAGGTGAAATTATTGCTCAAGCTGGTAAAAAGGGCGCGGTTACGATTGCCACGAACATGGCGGGTCGTGGAGTGGACATCAAACTTGGCGGAAACCCAAATACTTCTGAAACATATATTGAAATTAAAAAATCAGGTGGATTATTTGTTCTTGGAACCGAAAGACATGAAGCACGCCGAATTGACAATCAGTTGCGTGGTCGTTCGGGTCGTCAAGGTGATCCTGGCGAGACGCAATTTTTCGTCTCGCTTGAAGATACTTTGATGCGTGTTTTTGCTTCTGACATGTTGAAAACCATGATGGGCAAACTTGGCGCGGCTGATGATGTTCCGATTGAGCATAAGTTAATTTCTCGTTCACTAGAAAGCGCTCAAGAAAAAATTGAAGGATTTAACTTTGATTCACGCAAACATGTTTTGGAATTTGATGATGTCATCAACCATCAGCGAACCAGTATTTATTCACAACGCCGAAAATTATTGCTTGGAGATGCTGATGATGTAGAAGAAGAGTTGAATGAACTTACAGACGTGGTTGGTGAAAGCGTTCCTCAGGACACGCCGTCGGCGCGTGCTCGCGCCGCGTCTGGTTCTCACTCGCCTTCGCTCGCTCCGAAGCGTCCTTCGGATTCGCTTTCACCAACCACGCCCGACATCAATTCAATTATCAATAAAAAAATCGCCGAATTCGGTCGTGAAGATTTCCTAAATGCGGTCAGGATTGTGCTTCTGCAAGCCATTGATATGTATTGGGTGGAACACCTAGAAGTCATGGATTATACTCGTTCTAGCGTCAATTTACGCGCTTACGGCCAGCGTGATCCATTAGTTGAATATAAAAAAGAAGGTTTACGCCTTTTCAAAGAAATGCAAGGAGCAATGCAGGCGCAAGTGATCAAAGTTTTGCCACACATAGTTCCGATGGTAAATGGCATGCCCGTTGATTCTGAACAAAAAAATCTCAAAGAAGTTCATGAAAATGCTCAAATGATTGGCGCTGGTGATGGATCAAATAATTCACAGTTAATTAAAAAAGAAGCAGAAGTAGGCAGAAATGATCCGTGTCCTTGCGGGTCTGGAAAGAAGTATAAGAAGTGTCATGGTCAAAATAAGTAAAAAATCAACCGAAATTCTAAACCATTTTCATTGTATATTTTGTAAAAAGTGGTGGACTGTCGGCGACATACCTTTAGAAAAAAAGAACTGGTATTGTCCTTGGTGTGGTAAAGAAAATAAATACGAGGATTTTAATAAAGACTTAGTTTAAAAACTATTACGAAACATTTTTTGCGCACTGTGAACTTGTGCAATTTTTTTTGGTTGGTACAATTCTAGTAATAAGTTACTTCTATCTGCGAGGGAGTGATGATTATTAGTTAATTAAATAAAAATTATGCTTATGAATAAACAACATACTATTATGCAAGAAAAAAGAGTTACAATTGATGAATTAGCGGGGATGGTTAAAAGAGGATTTGATGAATCAGAAAGAAATCTGAGAAGTGCAGTTTATACTATCAATGAAAAGTTTGATGGTCTCGAAAAGAGATTAGTAATGAGAATTGACGGGCTTGATAGTAAAGTAGTTGGTCTTGATAAAAGACTAGTAATGAGTATTAATGGGCTTGAAAATAAAATTGGTCATTTAGATGTTAAAGTTGATGGTATTGATAAAAGATTAGTAATGAAAATTGATGATCTTGATAGTAAAATAGGTAATCTCGGAAAAGATCTTGGTAAAAAAATAGATAAGCTAGGACAAAGAAAATAAACTCAATTCACAAAAATCAAAACATGTGGTAATCTATAGTCATGATTCCCGCTTCACCAAGCCATTTCTTCTTTGGACTTTTACTAGCCGCTGTTGTCTTGGCGATTTTAATATTCTTGCCATTTTTAACGCCAATTGTCTTGGCTATAGCATTAGCAGTAGTTTTCGGACCAATTCATCGTTTAGTGGTGCGCTGGTTATTTAAAGACAAAGAACGAAGCAGTTTTGGCGCGCTGGTAACTTTGATAATCATTACCATAATCATTTTTGTCCCAGCGCTTTTTATCTCCGCTAAAATATATTCTGAAGTCCAAAATATGTACGCGTATTTGATTGACGAATCCGGCAGATCGCAAGTTATTACAGCTTTTAATAATACCACGCAATATTTATCTCACGCATTTTTCAACCTTTTCCCAGCATATACTTTTGATTCTTTTAATGTAACTGATATTTTACGCAAAGGTCTTGAGTGGGTATTTAGCAATTTAGATACCGTTTTTAGTGGCGCATCCAAGATTGCGTTATCGGTGTTTGTCATGTTTTTGGCACTTTTCTATTTTCTGCGAGATGGCCGCGAACTCAAACGCCAGGTTATTGCTTTGAGCCCATTAGGCGATCAAGATGACGAGAAAATTTTCAAGAAATTGGAACAAACTATTTACTCAATTTTTGCCGGTAGTATTGCCGTGGGAATAATTCAAGGTATTTTGACAGGTTTTGGTTTTGCGATTTTTGGAGTTCCCAGTCCGGCATTATGGGGATCTGTCGCCGCGGTCGCGGCCCTCATTCCAGGTATCGGAACTGCTTTAGTATTAGTTCCAGGTATTCTTTATTTATTCTTCACAGGTGATACTGTTCATATGATTGGCTTACTTATTTGGGGAGTTCTTGCTGTTGGTTTGATTGATAATTTCTTAGGTCCGATAATCATCAATAGTCGTGTCAAGATACATCCGTTTCTAATCCTACTTTCAGTCTTGGGTGGAATTATTTTCTTTGGTCCGATTGGTTTCGTTTTGGGTCCAATCGTGCTAGCATTTTTGTTCTCATTACTGGAGATATACAAGACTTCTTATAGTAGGAGAGCATAAATGGCCTTAATTGACGAATTACAATTTCACGCAAAAGCGGGCGACGGCGGTACCGGCGTGGTTCGTTGGCGTCACGAAAGAGGCAAGGAATTTGCGGGTGCGGCTGGCGGTAATGGTGGGCCCGGAGGTGATGTTTATGTTCAGGCCGTTCGTGACATTAATGTTTTAGCTAGGCATAAACCAGTCAAACAATTCAAGGCTGAAAATGGTGATAGTGGCGCTAATTGGAGCAGACAAGGAGGTGCTGGACAGGATAAAGTAATTGATTTACCGATTGGTGCGATGATCAGAAATCTTTCTTCTGGACGAATCGTAGAATTGATTGAAGACGGTCAAATCTCAAAAATTTTACATGGTGGTCGTGGCGGTCTCGGTAATGAATATTTTAAAGCTTCAACCAATGTTCGTCCTGAACAATCTACTGGAGGAGCTATAGGTGAAGATGCTGATTTTAAAGTTGAGTTAAACTTAATCGCCGATGCCGGTTTGATTGGTTTGCCAAATGCCGGTAAATCTAGTCTCTTAAACGCGCTCACTCATGCCAATGCCAAGATTGCTAGTTATGCCTTTACCACACTTGATCCAAATCTTGGCGCACTACGAGGTGGATACATTTTGGCTGATATTCCAGGATTGATTGAGGGCGCATCAGAAGGTAAAGGTATTGGGCATAAGTTTTTGAGACATGTTAAAAGGACCAAAATTTTGCTACACTTAGTTTCATTAGAAAATATTTCTGACCTCGCGGAGAATTATTTGACTATTCGTAAAGAACTTGAAAAATACGGTGAAGGTTTGCCGGACAAAAAAGAGGTGATTATTCTGACTAAGACCGACATGGTTGACGAAAAAGTCGTTAAAAAAGCCCGAATTGTCTTGAAAAAATACAACAAAGACATATTGGAAGCTAGTGTCTTGGATGATGTTTCTATCAAAAAATTAGGAGAGGAGTTGGCGAAGAAACTAAAAAAGTAGTCGTGTTGACTGTTTGATTGTATTTTGCTAATGTTTTTACGGATATGGAAAAAGAACTTTATAGTCCCGATCTGATTATGCGTAAATTTGCTTACTTGAAGATGGTGGATTGGGAACTTCACATGAATTCTGGAGATTTTAAAATCCTGATTGACGATTCAAGTAACAGTAGACCTAGAACGATCATTCGTTGGCCGAATACTAGAGTATTTGGTCCAAATCAAAAATTTGTCTCTGTTTTGTTGTTGGAGATTTTTCACGGAATTCCAGAACAGGACATAATTTATAAAGGAATACTTCCTTGTGGATTTGAGATCACCACGCGCTAGCATGAAAATGTTGGCGCTTTTTGTTGTTTTGGTGGTAAGAAGTCGTCCAATTTAACTATCTCAATTTTTCAATCAACAATTTCCTAATTACTTCTGGGTTTCCGGCGCCCTTAGTTGCCTTCATTATCTGGCCGATTAAAAATTGCAGAGAGGAGACTTTACCAGCTTTATATTCGGAGACGACTTTTTGATTGTCGGTAATTATTTTCTCAATGGTTGGCATCAAGTCAGAGGCATCACTTTTTTGAATCAATCCATGTTTTTCCGCTAATTTTTTTGGCGAAACGCCTTTTTCTTTTAATAATAAAGCGATTATATCTTTGGCTCCACGAGATGAGATTTCTCCGGCGGCATTCATGCCGATCAGTTCGGCAAATGATTCAGACTTAATATGTTCTGAAGCCGATTCTTGCGACAGGTTTTCTTTTTTTAGTAAACCAAGGTAATCACTCAATAAATAGTTCACGGCTAATTTTATTCGTTTTGAGTCGCCGTTGAATGGTTGAATAATTGATTCAAAGTATTTTGAAAGAATTGGCGATTCAACAAACACGGCAACTTCTTTGTCAGTCATGCTGAAATCTTTTTTCAGTCTATTTCTTTTTATCCATGGCAGTTCAGGCAGTTTTCCTGCCAATTTTTCACGAGCGAATTCTGGTATTTCAGATAATTTTAATTTTGGAATATCCGGGTCAGGGAAGTAGCGATAATCATGTGAACTCTCTTTTGATCTTTGTGAGTATGTTTCGCTTTTACTATCATCCCAGCCACGAGTTTCTTGGACCACTTTCTCATTATTCTCAAGTAATTTTATTTGACGCTCAACTTCATAGTTGATTGCTTTTTCCACTATTTTAAATGAGTTTAGGTTTTTAACTTCGGTCTTGGTGCCGAGGGGAAAATGGAGGTCGGACCTTATTGAGGTCTGACCTCCATTTTGTGCGACCGAAATATTTGCTTCAACACGCATTTCACCCTTTTCCATATTTGCTTCACTGGCGCCCAAATAACGCAAAAGTAATTGTAATTCTTTGGCAAATTTGACGGCACTATCAGCGTCGTGGATTACTGGTTTTGTCACCAGTTCCATTAGCGGGACTCCAGAACGATTGAAGTTAATTAAGCTTTTCTGGTGAGTGTCATGAGTTGATTGCGCCGTATCTTCTTCTAAGTGAATTCGTTCAATAGCGACACCGATAAGTTCACCATCAGAAACTAGTGGATATTTATACTGACTAATTTGATATCCTTTTGGTATGTCTGGATAAAAATAATTTTTTCTGTCCCACTCCGTAAAGTCGGCAAGTTTACCGTTTGTGGCAACTCCCATTTTCAGGACATGTCTGATTGCTTCAATATTCAAGACGGGAAGTGTTCCGGGGTGACCAAGACAAATAGGGCAGATATTCATGTTAGGTTTTTTCTCGTCTGGATCATTTTTGCAAGAACAAAACATCTTTGAAGCCGTTTTCAATTCGGCGTGGATTTCTAGACCGATAGTAGGAAGATATTTATCTGACGAATTTGATGACATGGAGAAATCATAACATGAATTAACCTAATTTCTAATTGATTTAATTAACTTAGAAAAGTACTTGCCGAATTACTTTCTTTGATATTTTCATATCACACTCTTGCTCTTTATCTCTATCTGTGCTATACTGCTCTGTGTGTAAGATTCTCGTCCTTACGCTTATTAACTTAATGTACGAGAGAATACCGCTCTATTTCTTTCTATTCATCATTAAGTGAATGTGTAAGGGGATCGTTGCGGAGATAAAAGAAAATGTCAAAGAGACTTTTCGTGGGCAGTCTTGCCTGGGGTACTACCGACCAGACCCTGAAGTCGCACTTCGAACAAGCCGGTGCGGTTGAGTCAGCAAATGTAATCATGGACAAAATGTCCGGCCGCTCCAAGGGCTTCGGCTTCGTGGAGATGGGTAGTGATGCAGACGCGGATTCAGCCATATCCAAGCTCAATGGTTCAGAGCTCGATGGTCGCAAGATTGTCGTCTCCGAGGCCCGTCCAAAGGCATAAGCTTTTGAGTCACCTCAAGAAAAAACCCGCGGCAATGCGGGTTTTTTCGCGTAAATCGTGGATTTGTATTTTATGATTATTTGTTACAATATCATCCTATGCAGCAAAATCATCCTCGTCGCGTTCTTACGGTTATTCTTTTGGCGATTTTTCTAGATTTGGTCAGTTATGGAATCTTGATTCCAGTAGTACCACAACTTTTTGCCAATCCAGACTCAACATATTATCTTTTGGGAACGAGTACTCCACTTTCACATGGCTATGTTTTACTCGGATTATTGATCGCTATTTTTCCAATAGTTCAATTTTTTTCTGCGCCGATATTAGGACAGTATTCAGATTTTCATGGTAGGAGAAAAGTGCTTACTATGACACTGATCGGCACAAGTGTTTCGTTTGTCATATTTGCGCTTGGGATTGGTTTTAGAAGTATATTCCTACTTTTCTTTTCTAGAGCCATTGGAGGGATACTCGGTGGTAATATATCCGTCGCCCAAGCGGCAATTGCCGATATCACCAAGCCAAATCAAAGAGCAAAACATTTCGGCTTGATTGGCGCGGCTTATGGAACCGGATTCATTATTGGTCCAGTTATTGGTGGAATACTTTCAGATTCACATCTGGTGTCGTGGTTTACTTCGGCAACTCCTTTTTGGTTTGCCGCTGGACTTTCGGCGTTGAACGCATTTTTGGTTTACAGATTTATGGGTGAGACAAATCGTCTTGTCCGGTCTAAGATAATTACTTGGAGTAAAGCCATTAACGACATTGTTCATGCTTATGGCTTGAAGCGATTACGCGCGATCTTTGTCACCGATTTCTTTTTTAATGCCGGGATTACTTTCGTGGCGACATTTTTCAGCGTTTATCTGATTGATCGTTTTAATATGACCCAAATTGGAATTGGATATTATATTGGCTATGCTGGCATCTGGATCATAGTTTCTCAAGCTTTTTTGCTTCCAATTTTTTCAAGGCGTTTTGAAGAAGTTACTTTGTTACGCTGGTCGTTGATTCTCGGCACGGTCGGAATATTTTCTTTCTATTTGCCATACCACATTTCCGGACTTCTTTTGGCCGGCGCTTTTTTTGCTCTGGCAAATGGGATCAGTATGGCCGCCTTACCGAGTTTAGCCAGTAGGCGCGCGCCCGCTGAAATTCAAGGTGAAATTCTTGGAATTAATACCAGTGTCCAATCATTGGCACAAGCGGCTCCGCCGATTCTTTCAGGATTTCTGGCGGCTACAATTGCTCCAGCGGCACCAGTCTATATCGCTGGAGCGACTGTTGGACTGGGTTGGATCATTTTTCTGGCGTTTGTGAGAAAAGAGAAACAATAAAAAAGTATGCGTTTTGTGTGCCTGCGGAACTCGCTCCTGAAATTACTAGGTAAGAGGCTCAGGAATTACTCAAGGCAAAGCCTTGGTAATTCCAACGCCATTCGCCTTTTACCAAGTAATTTCTAGTCGCGGAGACATCCTCGGCAATTAAAATACCTATTGTTGTGCGCGGTTTCTCTTAATTAATATTCCTCCACCATTCCGACACAGGCGCCGTCCTGATAATATCCATGACTTGATCCAAGTCGTCAGTAATTTTGAAGATATCCCTGTCATAATCGGCGATAGCTTCAATTTGCTCAAACATTTTTTTATTAATAAAATTGACAAAGTCATTCCAGAAAGTTGAACCTATTAAAATCACCGGAACGGAAGGGATTTTTCTGGTCTGAATCAAAGTTAAAGTGCTGAAAAGTTCATCAAATGTTCCATAACCACCCGGAAAAAACACATATGCCTCCGCGGCAAAAGCTAGCATGGTTTTTCGGGCGAAAAAGTAGGTGAATAGCATTCTATCTGTTGAGTATTTATTGCTACTAGTCTCGTGGGGCAACTTGATTCCTAGAGCTACTGCTTGACCGCCAGCTTTGTGAGCGCCTTCGTGCGCGGCTTCCATAATTCCCGGACCGCCGCCCGAAACAACTGCGTATTTGAGTTCCTTTACGATTTTATTTCCAAGCTCTTCCGCCAATTTCCAATATTGGCTGTCATGTTTTGCTCGCGCTGATCCGTATATGGTTACAGATTTCGGATATTTTTTCAGAAAATTGAAACCATCTTTGAATTCACACTGAATTTCTTCTATGTGTTTTTCTATATTGTCATTGTGAATATCTTTGCGCGATAAATGGTGACTATGTTCATCTTTGGGCATGGTGATAGTATACTACATTCATGATTAAATTTACCATTCAAGCTGAAATGGATAACACCCGAGCTCGCGCCGGAATTATTGAGACGCCACATGGTAAAATTGAGACACCCGCGTTTATACCCGTGGCTACCAAAGCCACGATAAAATCATTGACTCCTGAACAAGTTAGATCATTAAACGCCGATGCTATTCTCGCAAACACATATCATTTGTATCTTCAGCCGGGAACTGAAGTTATAAAAAAAGCTGGAGGTTTAGGAAAGTTCATGAATTGGTCTGGTCCGACTTTTACCGATTCTGGAGGGTTCCAAGCGTTTTCTTTAGGTGATGCTTGGGGAAAAAATATCGGAAAAATCGTTGATGGAGAAGAAGTGAGTGTGAACTTAATATCTGATGAAAAAATTGGCAGAATGGCTAAAGTTGATGACGATGGCGTCACTTTCAAATCAATCATTGATGGTTCAATACATCGTCTTACCCCAGAAACTTCAATTAAGATTCAGCATGCTATCGGTGCCGACATAATTTTTGCTTTTGATGAATGTATTTCGCCTCACGAATCTTATGAACGCCAAAAAAAAGCAGTTGAGCGTACGAAAATTTGGGCGGAGAGATGTTTGATGTTTCATAAAAGAAAAGGAGTTGTCGCGGAGAACGATGCGTTACCAGCTCTCTTTGGTATCATTCAAGGCGGTCGTTATGAAGATCTCCGTTTAGAAAGCGCGCGCGCAATTGGCGCCATGGATTTTGAAGGGTTCGGTATTGGTGGATCGTTTGATAAAGAAGATATTGGTAAGGTGGTTGGGCTGGTATGCGACGAATTGCCAAAAAATAAACCAAGACATTTACTGGGAATCGGCAGTGAACCGACTGATTTAATTCTTGGAATAGAAAATGGCATAGATACTTTTGATTGTGTTGCTCCAACGCGTATAGCCAGGAACGGCACTGCCTATACCATAAACGGCCGAATAAATTTATTGAATGCCAAATTCACTTCTGATTTTACGGCCATTGATTTACGATGTAATTGTTATACTTGCCAAAATTATACCAAGGCCTATGTTGCGCACCTCTTTAGAGCCAAAGAAATGTTAGCCGCTACTTTAACTTCAATTCATAACCTATTCTTTTTAGTAAATTTGGTAAAAGATGCCAGAACGGCAATTGTTGAAGGGAAGTTTGAGATGTACAAAGAAAGATTTAAGATTTGAGGATTAATATTTTTAAAATAAGCACAATCGCAAATAAGATATAATTTTAGAGATTGATTATTGAATCAATTTTTTTAGATCTTGAATTCATTTATAAAATATTCGCATAAAAAAGTGCGCGAACTTTCGTTCGCGCACACTGCGATTTTCACCATTAACACTTCACCAATTCTGGTGTATGACTTCCTTGATCCACTGCCAAGGAATAGGCGCGTAGAATGATCTTTGCAGGATGACGCCATACTCTGAAGGCAACTGATATGGGTTACCCCACATGTAGAGTCCTGATACATCAAACAAAGTTCCGGCGAAGACAACATCACTTCCATCAAAGGAGTATGAAATCCCGGCGTCTGATGAGTAATTAATCCCGATAAGCTTCCATTTGCTGTCAGAGTCCTTAGCGAATGCCGCTCCAGAAGAATCGCCTGGAGTGATAGCACACTCTTCACTTCCTCCATTTCTGTCAAATGTGGAGACGAGGATGTATCCTTTTTCCGTGTTTTGAGTTTCGGATATTATATTAGTCCCCCAGCGCATTACTCCATCCCCCATTCCGATACTCCATCCTATTAGAATAGGTTCAGTCATCACTGTCCGGAAGAACATATTCGGATCTGCGGTTACTGGTATTGAGACATGAACATTCTGATTTCCAGGAACCGTGTAAGTTTCCGTCAATGTTGTCCATGTACCAGCGATATTTGTCGCGCATTGGATGGCAAAGTTTGCGCTGACTGTTCCACCAATGACATCAAACTCGATGAAGGCATCGCCCTTTACGAAGTTTTCAATTCTTGGTGGCGAGGAGTTTTTGTATATCAGGTTCCCTCGTTGGGTTCCGCGACCAAAAACCGTGATTGGTCTTCCAATCCCCACACCATTGGTGTACAACTTCGCGATGCGAGAAGTAGGGAAGCATCCACTAATCTTCCATAAGGTATTTCCCTCAACATCAGGATTTCCATAAATGTCCAGATAGTTTGGATCATTTGTTTTTGCAATAGTAGTGTATGTAATTCCGTTGATCGTGAAGGTGTCACCAACATTTCCGCCGACATGATTGCCGGCGAGGAAATAGTTGGAACTCACCACGACACCAGCAGTAGAATTAAATATCCCAACCGAATCTGCACCCCTCCCAATCGGTAAGATTGAATTGTCTTGGTCTCCGATCACCACGACAGCATAAGATTGTATCATGCTGACCACCAACACCAGCGTTAACGCTAAGGTTTTCATCGTTTTTTCCTCTCATTTTGATTGTTTGTTTACCCCAAAAGCTATTTCAAAAATCTACTGTTTTATCCTCTTAAAGTATATCACCTTAGACTATAAATGTCAAGTGTCTCAAATGTGGTTTTCATCAAAGTCTATGATATAATTAACATTGTATGCGCCTTCTTCTCAATCTAAAGGAAAAACTTGAATTGTCTGTATGGGTTATTAGAAAAATAATGGTTAAAAAACAGGTTTGGTTGACAAGATCTATCTGTGTTTTTATTTTAATTATCGCTTGTGGATTTGTCTTTTTACCGGGGCTGACACAAGCCACGACCGAGACATTTGATACGCCAGGTTCCGCTTCTTGGATAGCGCCAGCCGGTGTCACTTCCGTCATTGTTGATACCTGGGCGGGAGGAGGTGGTGGAGCGCCGACTGGTGACAATACCAGTGCCGGCGGCGGAGCCGGCGGGGGTTTTGCCTCAACCACCGTAACTGTTGTTCCAGCTAATTCATATGACTATTATGTCGGAGTGGGAGGAGGTATTAGTGGAACAGCAGGTGAAGATTCATGGTTTGAGGCCTCTACAACCGTTTTATCTAAAGGAGGCGGGGCTGGAGCATCTGGTCCAAACGGAGCGGGTGGAGCAACCACGACAGGCGCTATTGGCACAGTTATATATCATGGAGGAAATGGCGCGGCAGGTGTTAATGCTAGCTATTCAGGCGCTGGCGGAGGCGGGGCTGGAAGCGCGGGGAATGGCGGGGTTGCATCAGGTAGCACCGCGGGTTCCGGAGGAAGTGGTGGCGGAGGAGCTGGCGGAGCGGGACGAATTGCTGACGGCAGTGGTCTAGCTGGTAGTACTATCGGTGGTGGAGGTTCAGGTGGCAAGAAAGGTGATTCGGGGTTTATTTTTGGCGGGAGCGGCACCCGAGGTCAGATAAATCTGACATATATTACTCCTCCTACTGTTACTACTTCGGCCGCTACATCAGTCACATATAATTCAGCTACTCTGAATGGAAGCATTACCAATGTTGATCCAGGTACCGAGCATGGTTTTGCTTATGGTACTTCCACTAATTTGTCTGTCACCTCTTCCACCGCGACCACGACTGGTGGCGTATATTCCGGCAGTAGTTCATTCACTGGAAATATTTCTTCACTCATCTGTAACACTACATATTATGTAAGAGCTTATGCCATAAATATTTCTGGCACAGGTTTCAGTACCCCAATCATTTCTTTTACCACTAGCACCTGCCCGGCTCGCTATTGGTACAACTCTGGAGCCGATGCAAATTGGACCACTCTCACTGGGAACTGGTGGACTGATTCCGCGCGCACTTTGCAAGCCGGAGCACTTCCAACTGCCAGCGACCCGATTGTTACCTCGGGTTCAACAAGACCAAGTGTAGATCTTGCCACTTGGGTTAAACCATTAAGCATTGATGCTAGTGTTACTGGTATCACTTTCACTAGCACTACAGTCGCTTCACCCGGTTTGAATATCACTGGGAATGTTACTTTTAATGGTTCAAGCTATAACAGCAACACCATTACCGGAACCGCTAAATTTTCCTCCGCCACAGGAGGCGTCAACACTCTCACCACCGGCATGCAATGGGGAAGCGGAACTTCCACTGCCATTGTCGGCAGTGACGACGCGATCATTACCTCTTGGGTCTTTAACAACAACAGTATTAATAATGGCACAACAACTTCGGCCACTTTCAACAGCACTAGTTACAACAATGCCACTAGCACAGACACTATTACTTTTAATGAAACAAGTTACAATAACCGCCAAGTTACCGGCAGTCCAACTTTCAATGGTTCAAGTTATAACAATACTGGTGCTACGATTACGGGTAATCCAACATTTAATGCGACGAGTTATAACAAATCTGGTGCTACTATTATAGGTAACCCTACATTTGGCTCAACAAGTTACAACGCGGGTACAGTCTCCGGCACCTCCAAATTTTCCTCCGCCACAGGAGGCGTCAACACTCTCACCACCGGCATGCAATGGGGAAGCGGAACTTCCACTGCCATTGTCGGCAGTGACGACGCGATCATTACCTCTTGGGTCTTTAACAACAACAGTATTAATAATGGCACAACAACTTCGGCCACTTTCAACAGCACTAGTTACAACAATGCCACTAGCACAGACACTATTACTTTTAATGAAACAAGTTACAATAACCGCCAAGTTACCAGTACTGCTACCACTACTTTCAATGGTTCAAGTTATAACAACACAAGTGCCACGGTTACGGGTATAGCCACTTTCAACGGCGACTCCTCGGAAAATCTGGGAACTATCACGGGCGTAAAGACTCGTCGGTACACTACCGCGACAAGCCCAACCCGTAGCTTCACCGCTTCGCCATGGACTGTCCTTGCTGATGGAGCAGAAGTCAATCTTGTCGGAGCAACCTTTGGCACTACCACTACTTTCAGCACCGCAAATGGCGGTTCCTTCACCGCACTCTCCACAACTTGTTCCTCATCACTCCTCGGCGGTAACCTTACCTATGCGCTTTCCGGTAACACTACAGCTACTTGTACAATTGGGAATGACAATATTACCTTAAATGGAGCCAACTATACCCTGACTGGAGATGTAAGCGGTAATGGAAGTACTGATGGAGCCAACGGTCACATCTTCAGTATCAATTATCTTACTGTAACAGGTTCGGTCACAGCCAATGGATACACTGGCACAGTCAATGGTGGTAATGGAGGTACCGCTACCATAACTTTCTCCACTACAGGAAATGTTTCCGCCAATGGAGGTAATGGAGCGACTAATGGAGGTAATGGAGGCACCCTCAATATCTCAACTACTACCAGTGCCGTCCTTTCCGCCAACGGTGGTAACTCTACCGTTTGTGGTCGTGGAGGTAATGGAGGAACGATGAATCTCGCTGATGCCACATATACCAGTTCAACTGTAGATGCCGGTAGTGATCAAACGACATTAGGTCCAGGACTATGTCCTTCACCACCATCTGGAAGTTCAGGAAGCAGTGGTAGCCGAGTCATTACAACCACGCCATCTTCCAGTTCTTCGTCTATCAGCAGCCCCTCTTCCAATTCCTCCAGTGGCGCATTATTGAATATCAACCAACTAGCCGCACTTGGTATCCTGCCACTTCCTAAGTTCAATCTTTTTGGTGATGATCAGTTTGGCGTCGGATCAAGTAATCTCGGTAATCCACTGGATAACCTAGCTTCTCCAGGACGCTTAAAGCTCTCTTGGCCAACATTTTCATTTATTAATCCGTTCTCATCTTTCGTCTTTGCTCCATTACCTGATTCAGTTCAGAAGATCTTGAAACAGAACAAGAAGTTAGCCAGCTTCTTGGCTGGAGCGGGTTTCAATCAAGCTCAAGATTTAGCAAACTTAGCTCTTCATCCAATTCTTCTGCCTGTTCTAGAATTTGATCCACCCGGACTATTTATAATAGCGCACGATGGTATTCGTCTGACCACATATCTAGCTTCTGATCCCAAGAATATGTTCGTAGAAATGGTAGAGACTACCCCAGGTACTGAACTAACTGTTAGTCTGATTCCGCCGGAAAAAAATACATCCACGACAGGTGTCTTTGACGGCAAAACCATTGATTTTGTCCAGAACCAGGGGCGTATTACGACTAATATCATTGCTCCAACTATGGCAGGACGATATTTCCTAACCACCCCCGCTTCATCCTTAACGCTAGCTATTGATGTCATTGCTCCATCTGGGACTTCTCCGATTCCAACCAAGAAACAAGGTATTGTCGGTAGATTTGTTTCTTGGTTTAGAGGCTTCTTCTAGGTTGTACACACTTTACTTCATTTTTCCCAACCTATTCTGCTATGCTATACTATAATCATAAACCATTTAATAGTTATTATTTTAACAATAAAATCAAATGCAATTTCAAACAGGTATTTTAGATAGGACTCGCTTAGTTTCAAATCTACTGATGCTGGTTCTACTTGTCGGTAACATCTACTTTAGCGTTCAGTATATGGAGAATACTAATTTTCTAGCCAATCAAAAGATTCAAGAAGAAGCAGACAGTGCCACTCGCTTCCAGACCTCACGATTCCTCAAGTTCTTCATTGATACTGTGGTTAATACCAAAGGCACAATCTCCTATGAAGACCGTGTCAAGCTTGAGAATGATCTTCGTCAGATCCATGATTCTGTTTTAACCGCTCAATGGGATACCTTTGTTGCCAGCAAGGACAGTAGCACTGCTCAAGCCAGTGCCGCTAAGTTGATGTCAATACTGGCTAGTAAGTTGATTTAGTCTTTCTATCTATATTTCCTTAACCTTGTAATCACTTGGCGCTCTTTTTAGCCACCATTCAATCTGCTCATGGCTAAGTAATCCTTCTCGCGCTCCGACGAATTGTGCCACAGACATAGGATTGACGGGCGCCCAAGTCAGGGCTTCTAGTGGTGATTTTCCAATCAATATGGCAGAGACAAAAGTGGAAGCGAAAGCGTCGCCACAACCCGTCCTTTCTAGTGGCGGTTTTGGATCGGGATATATTGGCATGAAATAATGGTGATCGCCGTCAAACATATAAGCGCCTTTTGGTCCATCCGTGACGAGTACCAGTTTTGGACCTTGTTCATGGATTTTTTTCATTAAAATTTTGACATCGCGCGAATCGGTTTTGAGCATCTTTTGCGCTTCTTCCACGTTTACGACAAAAATGTCAGTACGATCATATACGCGTTTCAATTCATCAAATCCAAGTTGCATCTGAAAAGTTCCCGGCTGGAAAGCCAGTCTAGTTTTCGGATTGGCTTCAAGATAATCCGCGATGGCCATGTGGTAAGGAAAAGTATGGGTGGCTAGGGAGGTCAAATAAATCCATTTCACTGGAGGAAGTTTTGGTAAAGTATATTCATAATCAACATGATTGACTAGGATTGTCCTTTCAGCTCCATACCAAAGTACAAAATGATAATTAGTCGCTTTTCCGTGATGTTTTTTGATATGAGAGGTGATGACTTTATTGTGGATAAGTTCACTCACGCACTCACGACCGTTTTGGTCACTGCCGATATTTGATACTATTGCTGACTCTAGACCCAATCTTGAAGAAGCGACTGCTGCATTGGCGGCATTGCCGACACCCTTAATAACTTTGGCGTATTCAAAAGGAATTTTGTCGCCGAAAGGCATGCAAATTTCACAAGAGTTTTTATCAATTCTGCAATGGACATCTGCTTCTTTGAGACGAATAAAAGCGTCGGTAGTTATATCTCCAATGGATAAAAGATCAATGGGCTTGTGGAACATGGAGATATTATAACAGATAATGTTATACTATTCCCATGACCTTGCGTGAATATATTAGCGAAGCCACTAAAAATCAAACCGCTATTGGTCATTTCAACATCTCTACTCTTGATGGTGTTTGGGCTGTCGTTGATTCTGCCAAAGAACTAAACCTACCTGTAATTATTGGGGTCTCCGAAGGGGAACGCGATTATATCGGTGTAAATGAAATTGCGGCAGTCGTCAAAAGTGTTCGTGAACATCACAAGCAACCGATTTTTCTGAATGCTGATCATACTTATTCGTTTGAGCGAGTTAAAGAAGCCATAGACGCAGGATTTGATTCCGTGATTTTTGATGGGGCGCAGCTTTCTTTTGAGGAAAATTGTAGAATCACGAAAAAATGCGTTGAGTACGCGCGCGAATCTGGTCGTGATGTGATAGTTGAAGGTGAGCTTGGATTTATCGGGACTTCTTCTAAGATTCTTGACGCGATTCCCGCCGGAGCGATTGTTGGTGATAAAAATATGACAAGACCAGAAGACGCGGCGCGTTTTGTCAAAGAGACGGGCGTAGATCTTCTAGCGCCAGCAGTTGGTAATATTCATGGAGTCGTGATTGGCGGCGATCCGGCTCTCAATAGTCAGCGAGTTAAAGAAATTCACGACACGATTAGAATTCCATTAGTTCTTCATGGCGCTTCTGGCAACTCTGCTGACGATATTCGCGCCACCATCAAATCAGGCGTGGCTATTGTCCATGTCAATACTGAATTGCGCATTGCATATCGTTCCGGTTTGATGAAATCATTGTCAGAAAATCATGATGAAGTCGCGCCCTACAAGTTTTTAAAACCGGCTAAATTGGCTATGCAGAAGGTGGTTTTAGAAAAGTTGCGGATAATAAACACAAAGTGATTAGTGAAGGCCTGGCTTTCACTAAATATAATGTGGATAAGCATGCCTACTTTTAATTTGAATAAGTGTATAATAGAGCTATGTCATCAAATGTTGAATTTGAAGGAGATGATATGAAATACACGATGAAGTCGCCTTCGTCTGGGTCCGCGGGCTCGGGGTTTTCTGGTCAATCTAGCTCCAATGATAATCAGCCAAAGATGGTTCGTTGGTTAATGAATAATGGTTTAGCAAAATCACCCGCAACGGCACAAGGCATTCTGATTGGAGTGATTATCGTCAATGTTATTATTACTTATGTATTAATTGATTATTTTCTATGAAAACTTATCAACCTAGACTCCCTCTTTCAATGAATATTCTGCTTATAGCCGTCGTAATTTCCAACGCCATTGTCACATTTGTGGTATTAAAGTATTTCCTTAATTAATCTCTAACCCGGCAATGAAATGAAAAAATTAACAAAAAATAGCGGCTTCACACTCGTAGAACTTCTGGTCGTGATTTCCATTATCGGAATGTTATCCAGCGTGATTATAGTGGCGCTGAATGGGGCGAGAGATAAAGGGGTGATCGCCGCGGGATTGAAATTTGATACTTACAATTATCGCGCGTTTGGGGCGAATGCGGCGGTTATTTATAATTTTGATGGTTCGGACATAAAAACAGACATTTCGGGTAATGGTAATAATTTTGCCACCTGTGGTGCTGGAATTACCCCTTCTAATATTACTCCAAATAATATAAGTGGCAATTCAATTTCTGTTTCAACCGGATCTGTTGTCGGATATAATAATTGTAGGTATATTGTCAATAAAACTCTTCCATCTCCCGCCAATCTTACCTCCAGGGGTAGTGTATCATTTTGGATAAATCCAACGGCTTATGGTAGGGTCGCATATATCTCAGGGACTAACCCGTCAATCTTACTTTGTCCTAATGGAGTTATTGCGATGGAGGCCTATACTTCTAGTTTTAGTTGTTTTAGTACTGGTATTATAGGAACAGAGGTTATACCACTCAATAAGTGGACACATGTACTCATTTCATGGAATCTTTCGCCCTCACAACTAACACAGATTTATATCAATGGTAGATTGAGCTATGAGGACACAGTTCAAGTGTTTTCTCCTACTTGGGCAATAAACTCTTCCTTATATATAGGATATCTAATAGGGACTTATAATTTTACAGGAAACCTCGATAACCTCGCAATTTACACCCAATCTCTCCAAACCGCCCAAGTTCAGAAAATTTACGCGGACGGACTAACTGAACATTTTTTAGCGACGGTGGTGAGATAGGGGAAGTGGAGGTCAGACCTTCACGAAATTAATTTTAATGAAAAAATTAACAAAAAATAGCGGCTTCACACTCGTAGAACTTCTGGTCGTGATTTCCATTATCGGAATGTTATCCAGCGTGATTATAGTGGCGCTGAATGGGGCGAGAGATAAAGGGGTGATCGCCGCGGGATTGAAATTTGATACTTATAATTATCGCGCGTTTGGGGTGGATGCCGCGGCTATTTATAATTTTGATGAGACTCTATTAAAAGACATTTCAGGTAATGGTAATACCCTTACTGCATGTTCTTCTGTATCTCAAAGCAATAGTACTCCAAATAATATAAATGGTAAATCAGCTAATTTTTCCAGCGCAAACGCAGTTTGTAATCTTACTACTCTTAAAACACTCCCATCTCCCGCTAATCTTGCCAATAAGGGCAGTGTCTCATTTTGGATATATCCGACTGCTGTAGGATTAATTGCTAATCTTTCTGGTAACACAGGTACTTATACATGGGTCTCAATTTGTTCCACAAAAGTTATTATGGTAGATACAGGAAATTGTAGTAGTCTAGGTGTTACAGGAACAGAAATCTTACCATTAAATAAATGGACACATGTACTTATTTCTTGGGATTCTTCCGCGACCCAGAAGACACAAATCTATATTAATGGTAGGTCAAGTAGTTTGGTTGATTCTTCAATTATACCTGCGACAAATTGGACGACAGGAGGCGGTACAGGCATTTATATCGGTGGGTATGGTTCAGGAAGCTTCACTGGCTATCTAGACAACTTCGCGATCTACACCCAATCTCTCCAAACAGCTCAAGTCCAGAAGATTTACGCGGACAGTTTGTCTGAACATTCTTTGGCCATAATTAAATAAGTGTGACTTTAGCGAGGTCTCTCCTCGCTTGAATTTTTGACATCATTCTAAAACCGTGTATAATGGCTCGCATGTTCACATTACCTATAGAAAAGCGAGACATGAAGATTCAGTCAGAAACATTGCGCCAAACGGGCAAATTGCCAGCTGTTTTTTATGGTCCAAAAGAAAATTCCACGCCTATTTCTGTGACTACGACCGAATTCAAGAAAGTCTGGAAAAAGGCCGGAGAATCTTCAGTGATAATTCTCAAAGATGCAAAAGGCGCTGAACATGAAGTGTTGATTCAAGAAGTTGATATACACCCATTGTCAGGTGAGCCCCGCCATGTTGATTTTTATGTCATAGAAAAGGGCAAGAAGGTTGAAGTTTCAGTCCAGTTGGTGTTTGAGGGCGTCGCTCCCGCCGTAAAAGATAAAGGCGGAATTTTGGTCAAAGTTCACCGAGAAATTGAAGTCAAAGCCGAACCTCGCGATCTGCCACATGAGATCAAGATTGACATCTCATCTCTTGTTGAGCTTACTGATGTCATTAAAGTCAAAAATATAATTTTTCCTAAAGGCGTTGAAGTAAAAATGAACCCTGAAGAAGTCATCGCGTCTATCTCTGTCGCCAAAGAGGAAATTGAAGAAGCACCGGCGGCAATTGATATGTCAGCTATTGAAGTTGAAGCCAAAGGCAAAGAAGTGAAAGAAGGCGAGGAAGGCGCGCCTGTTACTGGAGATGCTAAAGTCGGTAAAGAAAATGATAAGAAACCGACTGAAAAGAAACAGGAAAAGAAATAATTCACTTTGTTATTACAGAGAAAGCGGGAATCTATGGCATTACCAATTATATTTGGGTGACTAACCTCACATACATACTGCACTCATTAACCAAATGGGCGCAAAAAGGCGTCTTTTTTGTTATAATGACATTTATGAAAATCCGCGTGAAAATTTTGATTACAGCTGTTTTTTTACTGTTTTTTCTGCCCATTAGCGCGTATTTCTTACCTCATACCTCATATCTCCTAACTCATACTGTTTATGCTCAAAATAACCTAACTCCTCAACAAAAAGCTCAATTAGAAGCAGAATTGGCTCAAGTTGAAGCTGATCAGAAACAGGCTGAAAAGGATCTCGCGGATGCCCAAGGACAGAGCGCTTCAATAACCAAGGATATTTCCGTCTTGACTGCCAAGATTAAGGTTGCTCAACTCAATATTAAAGCCAAAAATTTACTTATTGAAAGTCTAGGCAAAGATATCCAAAAAAAAGTTGATCACATTGAAACATTAGATGAACGAATTCAGCGCGGGAAAGACACACTGGCGCAGATTTTGCGAAAAACAAATGAAGTTGGCTCATATTCTTTACCAGAAGTTATTTTGTCGCAGTCAAGCGTTACAGGTTTCTTCAAGGATCTTGATAATTTTAATTCCGTCCAAGAAGGTCTGAAAACTACTTTTGAGCAGGTTCGTTCTGATAAAATTGAAACCGAATCGGAGAAAGACGCGTTAGATAAACGGAAAAACGCGGAAACAGACGCGCGATATGCGATTCAGCAAGAAGAGAAAAGTATAAAAGCTAATGAGGCGGAAAAGCAAGGATTGCTGAAGATTAGTAAGAGTAATGAGAAGGCTTACACGAATTTGTTGGCGGAAAGACGAGCTCGCGCGGCGAAAATTAGGGCGACATTATTCCCACTTGCCGGCGGTCAGAAAATTTCTTTTCCAGACGCATTAAAATATGCTCAAGAAGCTTCAGCAAAAACAGGCGTGCGTCCGGCATTTCTGATAGCGATTCTTACCAATGAGTCCGCGTTAGGAGCAAATGTCGGGAATTGTTATTTAACTAATCAGCAGACTGGAGATGGGGTATTTACTACGACTGGGCTACCATCTCCTTTTGTCATGAAACCGACCCGCGATGTACAGCCATTTTTAGAGATAACAAATGCATTGGGACTTGATCCATCTAGGACAGTCGTCTCCTGCCAACAAGTTTCAGCAGGTGGTTGGGGTGGAGCTATGGGTCCAGCTCAATTTATACCATCAACATGGAAACTTATGAAAGACAGTATAGCCTCACTTCTTGGGATATCAGGTATGCCTAACCCATGGGATTCAAGACAAGCATTTATGGCGTCAGCATTATATTTGAGCAATTTGGGTGCTGGCAACGGTGGATATACCGCTGAACGCAATGCGGCATGCAAATATTATTCTGGGAGTGTTTGTAGTAAATCAAGAGTGATTGCTGGCTATGGTGATAATGCCATTAGGAAAGCTATAGAGATACAGCAGGATATAGATGAACAGCAAGGCGTGTAGATTTCTTGTCTTGGCAAGGGTAGGCCTTGCCAAGACATTTATATCGTCAACAACACCGGTATTACCATCGGTCTTTTGGCTGTTTTCTGCATCAGGAATCTAGAGACATTATCGGTAATATTATCCTTAATAATATCCACATTGATTGGATTCATACCACGAGTTGATTTTTCAACTGTATCTTTGATCATCAGTCGGACCTCATGCAAGAGTTCTTGTGATTCGCGCAAGTAGACAAAACCGCGGGAGATAATGTCGGGAGATTTCTTGAGTTTGCCCGTTTGGGCATTCAGGATTCCAAAAATGATAAATATTCCATCTTGAGCAAGCGCTTGACGGTCGCGGATGACCACATCTTGAACATCTCCAACGGAGAATCCATCAACCAAAACCAAACCAGAAGCGACTTTTTCTTTTAGTTTTACAATTTTCTTGCCACCATTTTGAATTTCTATGACTGAACCGTTATCTGGAATAACCACATCAGTTTCAGCTAGATTGTTTGCTTCTTTGGCGATATCACAGTGTGCGCGCAACATGTAGTGATATCCGTGAAGCGGCATGAAAAACTTCGGGTGAATTTTTCTATGAATCCACGCCGTCTCGTCTCTATTGGCATGACCGGAAGAGTGGACATCCGCGATACGATAGTGCAGGATTTTTGCTCCTTGTCGCGACAAGTTGTCTTTGAGTTTTTGAATGGCGCGTTCATTTCCGGGGATTACCGACGATGATAAGACGATCGTGTCGCGCGGGGTTATCTTAACTTTGGAGTGAGTTTTATTGGACATGCGGACGAGCGCTGAAAAATCGTTAGCTTGAGCACCTGTTGAAAGAATTACAATTCTGTCGGGACTGTAATTTTCCATGTCATCAACTGATATGGAAGTTTCTTTTTTAGCTTTGACTAAACCAAGACTTTTACAGATTTCAATACTTTGTTTGAGACTTCGTCCTTCAACCACTACTTTCTTGCCGTATTTTTCGGAGAACTCCACGATTTTGAGCAATCGCTCCAGGAGAGATGAGAATGTCGCGATGATTAAGCGACCATTCATATTTTGGATAATTAATTCAAGATTTTTATGCACGACTTTTTCTGGCAATGAAAATCCTGGGTTTTCCACATTAGTTGAATCTGCCATCAGCATCAAAACATTTTCATTTTTGAAGGCTCGGTCGTATTCGGCCACCTCTTCGTCGGTTGGAACACCGTCAATGTGATCTAGTTTGAGATCACCCGTATGGACGATTGAGCCATGGGGAGTTTCAATGATTACGCCCATGGCGTCTGGGATGGTGTGAGTAACCGCGAAGAATTTAACTTTCAATTTGCCGACCGTAATCGTTTCATTTTTTTCCACGACTTTGATGTCCAATTTTGGAACTCCCGGAAATTCTTCCTGACGTTTTTGGATCAGAATTGAAGTCAAGAGGCGAGTATAGATTTGGGGAGTGCCAATTCTAGGCATGATATAAGGAATACCGCCGATATGATCCAAGTGACCATGTGTGATAATTACGGCGCGTATTTTGTCTTGGCGTTCCTCAAGGTATTTAGTATTTGGCAAGATAAAATCAATTCCCGGGGTATCATCATCTTTGAATTGAAAACCGATATCAATAACGATAATATCATCGCCATATTGAATGGCAGTCATATTTTTTCCGATTTCTTCAACTCCGCCGAGCGGAATGATCCTGATAGAATCATGAGCTAACAGTGGTAAAACATCACCGTCGCGTCTCATTGACGGTCTGTTTGGACCTCGGCGCATTGGTTTGGCGGCCTCTGGTCGGACGATCTGCATTCTAGCTCCGGCAATATGTTTCAAGACCCCAGGATGTTTGTGCGCGCCACGACCAAGAACGATTCTGTGTCCAGAAGAAGTACTTGTTGAAGACGAAGTCGTCAAAGGCGCGGTTGATGGTTTGTCATTCCGCAGGATTCTAGTCGGCGCGCCATGCGGTCTATGTCGAAACTGAAAGTTACGAGGGCGTCGTTGGTTATTTGATTGTGAGTTGTTTGTTGGTTGATTTGTCATGTTATTTTGTAAATATTTTCCAGACTTTTTCTGTTTGTCGGTACCATTTTGTCACGCTATTCCAACGATCTGAAGGGGTAGTTATAGAACCGAGCGTAATATTTTGAACTAATTTTGGAACAGCGTATATAAAATCCGGTGAATATAAGAAAATTGCTGGAATATCGGCGCGAATGATTTGATCAAATTGGCTGTATTTGGTAGCGCGAATATCTTCATTACTGGCGGCGCGGATTTCTTCTAATAATTTATCAGCTTTGCTATTGGCATACATGGCTATATTCAGGCCTGGCGAATTGCGTTGCGATGAGTGCCAAAAAGCGTAAAGGTCTCGATCCTTACCGATCGCTTCGCCGAAAAGCAAGGCGTCATATTTACGTGTTCGGATAATGTTTTGATATAAATCATTGGTTTCATAGATTTTTATTGAAACTTTTGCTCCAAGCTTGGTCCAAAAACTTTTGACGAGTTCAGCGGTTTGTCTGAAATCGGGGGAATCGGCGGTGAAGATGTCAAAAGCTAGAATGGTATTTCCGGTTTTTACATTCTTTTTGAAATAAATTCCATCAGCTCCTTTTTGCCAGCTATTTTTTTCAAGCAATATTTGAGCAGACTCTATTTGACTCAATTTGACCATTGAACTTGATGTTGTCGTTTTAATTGCAGTGATAGGTGAAGAGGTTGAGGCGATAAATGGTACTGGCCCGTGAATTGCCACACCATAACCTTTGAGAACGTTATTTATGAGTGTTTGTCGATCAATTGACATGTCTAAAGCTTGTCTGACCACTTTATCCGCCAAAACTATTGATTGATTTTGATTGAAGAATATACCAAAAACGCGAGGTAAAGGAGCAGAAATAATTTTATATGATTGTGCCACATCGGTAACCAATTTCGCGGCGACTTCAGGAGAAACTGAAGATAGACTGTCTATGTTTCCTTGATCTAGAGCCGAAAGCGCGGAACTTTCATCGGAAAAGAAACTGAAAATAATTGTTGGAATAAATGGTTTTGATCCATAATATCCACGCCATGACTCCAGAGTGTATTTAGTCGGAATCCCGCCATTATCATGAGAAACTGACGTTACTTTGTATATTCCTGATCCGATCGGGCTCGTGTTGTATTGACTGAAAATGAATTGTTCGTCACTGACATCACCCCAGATATGTTTTGGGACAATGCCGATCGTGGTATTAGTCAAGAATGGACTATAAGGTTGTTTCAAGATGAACTGGATTTCTGATGATGAAATGATTTTTACCGTAACATTCGCCCAATCAATTCGACGGGGGCTTTTTAGCGTTGGATCTTGAATTTTTTTGACAGTGAAGGCAACATCTTCTGTAGTCAAAGCACTTCCATCTTGAAAGGTGATTTTGGGTTTTAGCGTGAATGTGTAAATAAGTCCATCGTCAGAAACTTTGTATGATCGCGCTAAATCAGTGGTCATTTTTCCGTCAGAAAATTTCATCAAGCCGGAATACACCAGAGTTGATAAATCGCGATCTATATCTGTAACGGCCAGAATCGGATTTATACTCCGTGGCAGACCAATGACTCCTTCATTGAGAGTTCCGCCAACCGCCGGTACTTCAATGGAAAAGTTATCATTGACTTTTATGACCATAATTAGCGCGGTTACAAATGCCATGACTGCAAACAAGCCGAAGATGACTTTTTCAGTGGCAGAAAATTGGCGAATATAATTCAAGATATTGGTTCCGCTTTTAAAGCGGAGTTCTTTGGGTTCTATTTCGTTCACGTGATTAAAAGGGAAAAACTATAAGAGATTTATCAATGCCGATACGGCAAATAATATTGCTATGATAATTGTCGTGGTAAATAAAGTTTTCTCCAATCCCCGTCTGGTGTGAAATGCTGAACTGAAATTATCACTACCGCCAAAAGCGCCGCCAACCTGCGCTCCAGTGCGTTGAAGCAAGATTGCTGTGACGAGTAATACGGACAGAATGATCTGAATATAGGGAAGGAGGGACTTCATTGATGTAGTTTATAGTAGCATAGATGGATTTTTAGCGCAAATTAAAAAAAGTGAAGGCCTGACCTTCACTACTAAAAACACGAATATTGTGTCTGTCAAGTTGCGCCCATGTCATTTTTATATATACTGAACTTTATGAAAGACATTTCAAAAAAGCTAAGACCATTACAAGATCGCGTATTGATTCGTGAGCATACTGATGATAAAGAAAAAAAGACTTCTTCCGGTATTATTATTCCCGTTAGCGTAAATGAAGACAAAGCTGGCAAGCGTGGTGAAGTCGTGGCTGTAGGACCGGGTAGAACCGAAGAGGGAAAAACTATTCCAGTATCAGTTAAGGTTGGTGATAAGGTTATTTTTCAGTGGGGAGATAAAGTCAGTGTTGATGGCGAGGAATATTATATTGTCAGAGAAAATGAAATATTAGCGATTATAAAGTAAATTTTTTTGTCATTCCCACTTTTGCGGGAATGACAACCCGTAAAGCCATGTCCAAACAAATCCTATACAACGAAGATGCCAGAAAAGCTCTCAAGCGCGGAGTTGACGCTGTCGCCGATGCAGTCAAGATTACCATTGGTCCAAGAGGCAGAAATGTCGTTCTTGACAAAGGTTATGGCAGTCCGACCATTACCAACGACGGTGTTTCTATTGCCAAAGAAATTTCTTTGAGAGATAAGTTTGAAAATATGGGCGCCGAGATCATCAAAGAAGTCGCCAGTAAGACCAATGACATGGCTGGAGATGGGACAACCACGGCCGCTATTTTGACTCAAGCCATTATTACTGAAGGCATGAAACACACTACGATGGGTGTCAATGCTATGGGTATCAAGTTTGGTATTGAAAGTGCTTCAAAATATATTGTCCATGAATTGAAGAAGCTGGCTAAACCAATTAAGAGTGATGATGAAATCCGTCAGGTCGCCACAATTTCCGCTGAATCGGAAGAACTTGGAAAAATTATCGCCGACACCATTAAAAAAGTCGGCAAAGATGGAGTTGTGACAGTTGAAGAGTCGCAATCAACCGGTCTGGAATCAGAGATCGTTGAAGGAATTCAATTTGATAAAGGTTATATTTCTCCTTACATGATCACCAATCCAGAAAGAATGGAATCTGTTTTTAGCGACCCAGTCATTTTAGTTACTGATAAAAAGATTTCTTCAATCAAAGAAATTCTGCCTTTATTGGAGCAGTTGGCGCAAACAGGCAAGAAAGATTTGGTAATAATCGCCGAAGATATTGACGGAGAAGCTCTGACTACATTTGTCTTGAATAAACTTCGCGGGACATTCAATGTCTTGGGAATCAAGGCGCCGGGTTATGGTGACAAGAAAAAGGAGATGCTTCAGGATATCGCCGTGACTATTGGAGCCACGGTGATTACCGAAGAAGTCGGAATTAAGTTTGAAAAAGCTGATCTTTCAATGTTAGGCAAAGCTCGCAGGGTTATTTCCACCAAAGATAATACAGTCATCGTTGGCGGTAAGGGCAAAAAAGCTGAAATCGAAGCGCGGGTCAATCAACTCAAAAAGCAACGGGAATCAATTGATTCTAAATACGATAAAGAAAATATTGAAGGTCGTATTGCCAAACTTTCCGGTGGAGTCGCTGTTATCCGCGTCGGCGCGGCTACTGAAACTGAAATGAAATATTTGAAACTCAAGATTGAGGACGCGGTCAATGCCACCAAAGCCGCGATTGAGGAAGGTATTGTCGCTGGCGGAGGCGTTGCTCTTGTTAAAGCCGCGGCTAAATTGCAAGAATGGTTGAAAAACAATAAGGAGAAAATTTCTCCGGAAATTCAGCTTGGCAATGAGATTGTGATCAAAGCGCTTGAAGCTCCACTTAAACAAATTGTCATAAATACCGGTAAAGAAGATGGTTCGGTCATCGTTGATAAAGTTAAAAATGGCAGAGGAAATTTTGGCTATGACGCGCTAATTGATGAAATGATTCCAGATATGATTGTCGCGGGAATAGTGGATCCGGTCAAAGTTGCTCGTTTGGGCGTGGAGAATGCTTGTTCGGCGGCGGCAATATTGCTTACTACTGAAGCGGCTGTGGCGGATGAGCCAGAAGAGAAAAAAGCCGGGTCAGCTGGCGCTAGAATGGGGGATATGGGATATTAGATTAGTGTGTGTTATAATCAATCTCTAAAAGTTAATATTAATTATTATCATGAAAAAATTAGTTATCGCGATTGCCGTCATAGCCCTCATAATTCTTGGCATTGTTTGGATCGGTCGTTCGCCTTCAAACAATCCATCAAACGGAAGTAATGCCAGTAGTACCAATCAAACCGGAAGTTCTACTCCTTCAGTCCCGGTTTCCAAAACCACAAAAGTTTCCGGCCAGACTTCGGAGTATAAAAATTCTGAACTTGGTTTTCTAGTAAAATATCCGACTGCCTGGGAAAAAGCAGAAGCCGATCTTGGCGTGTCGTTTATTATACCGATTGACAAAACTCAAGTCTCCACTATTGCTAAACTTCAGGGCGATATAAATGTCTTTTCAAGCAAATGTGCTTTTCCTCCTGTGACTACAATCAAGGATCGTGGCACACTCAAAGTTGGCACATTGACCATGAATACAATCTCAATGTCCAATACCGTTCAAGGTCGTGCTTATTTCAACCGCATGTATTCTCTCCAGAAGGACAGTATTTGCTATATGTTCACATTCTCTTCAATTACTAAAGACCCAGCCAGTGTTGGTCTGAAGGGGTCAAATATAACTCAAGCTCAAAATAATAACAAAGCGATTGTAACTTCTGCTGATGCCGCTTTCACCGAGATGGTAAAGACCTTCGCGTTCGTCGTCGGTCCTCAAGGAATTGATGAAACAAAAGCACCGAAGTAATTACTAATAATCAATAATCAAACATCAATAATCAAAAAAATCGTTAGTGACAGAGTTTGGTTATTGGAATTTGTAAGTTTTAAATTATATGAAAAAAACTTTAATTATTATCGGTATAGTTGTTGTCCTATTAGTTCTTTACTCTTGGACTTCATACAATGGATTGGTGACTATGCGAGAAAGCGCTACAGCGCAATGGCAACAGGTTGAGACTCAATATCAACGCCGTTTTGACCTTATTCCAAACTTGGTTGAGTCAGTCAAGGGCGCCATGAAACAAGAGCAGACTATCTTTACCGCTTTAGCTGAAGCCCGTACAAAATATTCTGGCGCTCAAACAGTCAATGATAAAGCCGTTGCCGCCGGACAAGTTGAAACCGCTCTAGGACGATTGCTTGCCGTGATTGAAAATTATCCAACTCTGAAATCAATTGACACAGTGCAAAATCTAATGACCCAGCTTGAAGGCACAGAAAATCGCGTTAGTGTTGAACGCCAGAGATTCAATGATTCCGTTAAGATCTACGAAGTCGCCATAAAAAGATTCCCACGCTCAATAGTTGCTTCAATGTTTGGCTTTGATGATATCAATTACTTTGAAGCCCAGACTGGCGCTGAAAATGCTCCGAAGGTGAGTTTGTAATAATCCAGCGACTCGGTGGGTAACGTTACTTTTTCAAGCCTGCGGAACTCACTCCTGAAATTACTAGGTAAACGGCTCAGGAATTACTCAAGTCTTCGACTTGGTAATTCCAACACCGTTCGCCTTTTACCAAGTAATTTCTAGTCGCTCAGACAGTCCTCGGCATGAAAAAGTAATGTTACCCACCGAGTTGCAATGTTGTATAAGATGAAAAAGATTTCTCTAATTATTATCGGGCTTCTTATACCTGTTAGTCTTTTCGCTTACACCAGTCCAGGCAAAGCGACCGGTTTTGTAAATGATTTTGCGAAAATATTGAGCGTGCAAGAAATTCAGACCATCAATAGTCAGTCACAATCGCTTCAGAATTCCTCGGGTGTTCAAATCGCGGTTGCGACGATTCTTTCTTTGGGAGATGAGACAATTGAAACATTCGCGGTTAAATTATTCCAAGAATGGGGAATTGGTCAAAAAGGAAAAGATAATGGCATACTCGTATTAGTCGCTCCAAATGATCGTCAAGTTAGAATTGAGGTTGGTTATGGTATGGAAGGCGCGGTTACTGATCTGCAATCGGGAAACATTATTCGCAATGTGATGACTCCAGCTTTCAAGGATGGTAAATATGGAGACGGAATTGCTGGCGCAGTTGATGCGCTTGTGGCCATTATCACCAGATCACCAGAGGCGGCGCGGTACTCCGCGCAAAGTCCAGACGGAATATCATCATGGTTTTCCAGTCAAAATTTTCCCACTCTATTATTTTTCGGTATCCTACTGTTAAATGTCTTCGCCAGAATTCTTGGAAAGACAAAATCTTGGTGGTTTGGCGGAGTCATTGGCGCAGTCATTGGGACCATTGTCGGATTTATATTTGTTTCTGTTTTAGTTGGCATAATTTCAGCCGTAATTCTGACTATTCTCGGATTGATATTTGATTTTATAGTTTCAAAAAGACCTCCAGGTTCAAGTGGCGGAAGTGGAGGGATTTGGCCAATATTCTTTGGCGGTGGTCGTGGTGGGTCGGGCGGATTTGGTGGAAGCGGAGGTTTTGGTGGGGGAATGTCAGGTGGAGGAGGGGCGAGCGGGAGGTGGTAATTAGTAATGTAATATAAAAAATTATATGGAGAGGTGCCAGAGTGGTTGAATGGGCTACCCTGGAAAGGTAGTATATCCGAAAGGGTATCAAGGGTTCGAATCCCTTCCTCTCCGCCAAGAATCACATTCACTTAAATCAGAAAAAATTTCTGGACGGCTTCGCCGTTCTAAATTGTATTTGGCAGGGATTTTCCAAACGTTTTTCAACTCCAAAAAAAGCGTCCGCTCCGAAATGCGGAAGTTCGAACCAATCTTTTTAAGGAAATCCCGAAGCTCAACGG
>ERZ1292623.96-Hain-H51-01um-R1-96-length-94500-cov-12_pt1 | contig 94500 bp, 103 predicted proteins | sample MGYA00564398_ERZ1292623 | MGnify/ENA primary metagenome ERZ1292623 (study PRJEB36523, sample SAMEA6512633) | groundwater metagenome | collected 2019-01-07 | study: AquaDiva: Metagenomics assemblies of 32 groundwater samples
ATCCTCCCTCCCTGACCCTCCCGCCTCGGCGCACGAGTGCATCAATGAGCGCACCCGCCCATACCCTCGGGTATCCCAGAGCAGAACGCAGGGATCAATCCATAATTCAATACCGCGCGACATCAAGAGAGTGATACATGCGTTCTGCTCTGCCACTCGCCTGTGGCGAGTGGGGGCGGGTGCTCCGCTTGGTTTTGATCCGCTCGGTACTTCCGAGCCATACAATGAGTCGTCTAGCCGCCATCCCGCCAGGGCGGGATCTAGAAGCAGGACTTTCACAATAGCTCAACATGAGCTATCATTTTAGTGTCCTGCTCTGGGATGCACTCATCGAGTGCATCGGTGGCAAGACGCACCTTTTAGTCAGTGCTGATTTTTGATATAGTAGGTTCGAGCAATTTTAAGTATAGGGCACATGGAAAAAGGCGAAAAACTTATCGAAGCTCCACGTTCGAAAGAAGAAACAGCAAAAGCAGAATTTGCCGCGCGCCAAGCGAAGTTCAAGGACCTTATCGCCAAGGCTCCGCATTTTGACATGCTCAAAAAACTTGTGGAGACGTATATGAAAACTACGCCGATCCGCATACGACATGAAGATGGATCAATATCTCGAATTACGGGCGATCAGATCATTCAACATATAGAGCAAGCCCGTAGAAACGGTGATGCGAGTTTAGTACCAACAACTCTTGGTCTTCGCGAAAAAGTCAAAGAACTTTTGAAAACCGATAGCACGTACAAGGGCGACAAAAAACTCACACAAATGCGCAGTGAAGAACAGGAACAAGTTGAGCAAGCCCATAAAGAAGCGCATCCTAAATTTATCCCTGATCCACACATAGAGAAGCAACAGACACTTTCCGATGTAAAAATGCAAGTATCCAAAATCAGTGATCTTTGGGTATTTTACCAAGACCAATATAATTTCGATGTAAAACTTCCTCAACTGACCGAGCAGCAGCGAAGTCAGTTCAGCCGTGTTATCAGTTTTGCCGATTTTGCAACATTCATTGCTAGACAATACAAGCCTGGACGAGGGAGAAAAGCGCGCGCCGACCTGACCGATTTTTTTAATAAAATAGCTCCTGTTGGTACTGACGTTAGCCTCGATTTTCTCGAAACCCTCGACTAGGCAAAACCAGTTTGACTTTCTATACAAAAACTGTTTTAATTTAGATTTGCGCATGAAACTGGATCACAGGACCGGGAGGCAGTTCCCGGCCCTAGGGTTTAGGATTTGGAAAGCACTCGCGCTCCTGGGGAGGTGGCGGTGATCGTTGCCTCCTCCTTCTTTTTTTTCGAAAACTATACTATGATTAAATTATGCAACGGACTCATATCATCGAGACCAAGGATAAGGTTGGCCAAAACGTCGAGCTTTTTGGTTGGGTGAATACGCGACGCGATCATGGGAAATTGATTTTTATTGATCTTCGCGATCGGAGCGGTGTAGTTCAAGTGGTTTTCAATAATGATGAGCAGGCGCAAAAACTCCGTTCAGAATGGGTCGTGCATATCACAGGACTCGTGAAAGCCCGTCCGGAGAAAATGATTAATCCAGACACGCCGACCGGGAGAGTAGAAATTCAACCTGAAGCGCTCGAGATTCTCTCCGAGGCCGCCACACCGCCTTTTCCACTTGAAACCGACGGCATGGAAATCAGCGAAGAAAATCGGATGCAGTATCGGTATTTAGATTTGCGACGGGCACGCATGCAGAAAAATATTGTACTGCGGCACCGCGTGACCAAGCTCATTCGCGATTATCTCGATCAGGAAGGATTTTATGAAATTGAAACGCCTATTCTTACCAAGTCCACACCGGAAGGTGCAAGGGACTATGTCGTACCTTCTCGGTTATACCATGGCAAATTTTATGCGTTGCCCCAATCGCCCCAGCAGTACAAACAGCTCCTCATGGTTGCCGGATTTGAAAAGTATTTTCAGATCGCGCGTTGTTTCCGCGACGAGGACACCCGCGGCGACCGTCAGCCGGAATTTACCCAGTTGGATCTGGAGATGTCCTTTGTCGAGCGCGAAGATGTCATGGCACTCAATGAGGCGCTCTTGATCGAAATTGTAAAAAAACTCGCACCCGAAAAAAAAATCCAACAAATTCCCTTTCCGCGCTTGAGCTACAAAGAAGCGATGGAAAAATATGGAATTGATCGGCCGGACTTACGTGAAGATAAAAACGACCCAAATTTACTTGCCTTTTGCTGGGTTGTGGATTTCCCATTCTTCGAAAAAAACAAAGAGGGCCAGTGGACGTTTACGCATAATCCCTTCTCTGCTCCCGTTAAAGAACATGAAGAGTGGCTGGAAAGCGAAAAAAATATCGGTGAAATTCTCACATCGCAGTACGATGTCGTGCTTAATGGCTTTGAAATCGGCGGGGGAAGTATTCGGAACCACAAACCTGAACTGCTCAAAACCGTTTTGCGTATTATTGTGGTAGAGAATATAGAGCAAAACTTTGGGCACATGCTTGAGGCATTTTCTTTTGGTGCGCCTCCGCATGGGGGCATCGCGTGGGGGCTTGATCGTCTTATGACCGTGCTTGCCAATGAGCCAAATATCCGCGAAGTCATCACGTTTCCCAAAACGGGCGACGCGCGTGACCTCATGATGCATTCGCCATCAGATTTGGACGAGAAACAGCTTAAAGAATTGCATTTGCAAATCAAGAAATGATCATTCTTTTTGTTATTCTCGCATGCATTCTGTTTGTGGGAGGGGACTTAATACGGAGTGCGCACATGGAGCCTGAAGAGAGATGGATTCCGATAGGAAAATTCATGATGTACGTCGCCCTGTTTATTTTTATTGTAATGATTATTGTTAGTACCGTACAATGGTTAACCGCGTAGGCATTATCACGCTCGGTGGGATCGGAATCGGCATTGGCAGTTTTTTTGTACTTCAAAGTGCTTCTCAGGCCATTCCCGGAGCTATGGATACCTCCGGGAATATTGTCCATAACGCAGAGGCATTCATTGCACCTGCTTCGCAGACAACATACTCGCCGATCCGAGACTTCAATATTCCGGAACCGCAATTGCATGCTCGATCCGGGATTCTCATCGACGGGAATTCCCATCGCGTATTGTTTGCAAAGAATCCCGACCAGAAACTTCCGATTGCTTCTATCACAAAACTGATGACGGCACTTGTTGTTCTCGAGGATCTCGATATCAACCAAGTGTATACCGTGACCGCTGAAGATCTCAACATAGATGGCAATGGAGCTGATTTTACCCAAGGTGAGCAGTTGCGCGGGACGGAGCTCATGAAAATCATGCTGGTAAAATCATCCAACGATGCCGCATCTGTTTTTGCCACAAGCGCATATCGGGACGGCGTGGACTTTGTCGGACTCATGAATCAAAAAGCTGCACGACTTGGTATGTCTTCAACTCATTTCAGCGACCCCGCCGGACTTAACGATGCCGAAACGTATTCTACTGCCTCAGACGTCGGAAAACTCGTTCGGGCAGCTATGCAAAAGGAGTTTCTCCGCGAAGTAACCGAAACCCCATGGATTGACGTTCCTACGCTTGAGGGCACGGTTTATCATGTTATCAATACCAATCTCCTCTTGAGCTTGCTTCCCGACATACTCCTTGGCAAGACGGGAAATACCACAGGCGCACTGGGCACGATGGCGCTAGCCATAGCGGTTGACGGCGAAAATTACCTTATCAGCGTAGTTTTGGGATCTGAAGATCGATTTGGGGAAACCAAAAAACTCATCGATTGGGGTAAGCAGGCACACACATGGAATTAAACGAAATATTCAGTATTGCAAATGTTGTGCGGATTTTCGTCGTCGTTACGGTGTCATTTTTTGCCACACTTTTGCTTACTCCGCTATGGACGCGATTTTTGTATCGGTACAAAATCGGCAAGCAGCTTCGCGGTCCTGATGAGGCGCCCGTTTTTCACGGGCTTCATCAGCACAAGGAGGGAACGCCGACAATGGGTGGGGTTTTACTGTGGGGGACGGTGACATTGATTACGCTTATTTTTTGGTTTACCAAATACAATTTTCTTTCTCGGAGCCAGACCTGGCTGCCACTGGGAGTACTCATTTTTGCTGGTTTACTGGGAGCGATCGACGATGTCTACGGTGTCTTTCGAAAAGGTCCCAACGGCGGCGGATTGCAGATGAAATTGCGTGTGCTCTTGTACTTGATCATTGCAACGGTTGGTGCGTGGTGGTTCTACTCAAAACTCGAATTCAATTCCATCAACGTTCCCTTTCTCGGTGATGTGGTGGTACATGGATGGTACTTGCTCATTTTTATTTTTATTATTTTTGCAACGGCATTCTCCGCCAATGAAACCGATGGACTCGACGGACTGGCGGGCGGTATTTTTTTGAGCATGTTTGCGGCTTACGGGGTGATTGCCTTCGATCAGGGACGTATGGATTTGGTGGCATTTATCGGTGCGATCATTGGGGCGCTCATCGCATTTTTATGGTACAACATTTTTCCAGCGCGATTTTTTATGGGAGATACGGGGTCCATGTCGCTGGGGGTGGTGCTTGGGGTGATCGCCATGCTGACCAACACCCCGCTCCTGCTGATTCCCATTGGCATTATTTTTATCATTGAATCGCTTTCCGTTATCGTACAAAAAATATATAAAAAGGCAACCGGTAGAAAACTTTTTTTATCCACACCAATCCATCATCACTTTGAGGCGAAGGGGTGGCATGAAACCAAAGTAACGATGCGGTCTTGGATGATCTCCGCCATCGGCGCCATTATCGGTATTATTATCTTCCTTATTGACTCCAAAATTCCTCCTTTGCTATAGTATCGTCGGAGCCGTGCCTAGAGCTTCCAGGGGGTGAAATGGGCCGAGATGAGCTCATGAGCTTAGTCTCGAGTATTTCGGTCGGAAAGGGCATCTGGTAGCGCCGGCTACTAGTTCGCGCGAGGGACCGGGGCGGGGGACGCTCGTTTCGGTCCACTTGCTCTTTATAAGGAATTCGCTAGTATGTTTGCATGCATCGTATCGTCGTCATCTCGAAGCTCGATCCTTCCAAAGCTTCTTGTTATATCGTTGATGCCGATCTCTCGCAAAAAGAACTCAAGCGCTGTAAGGCGCTTTTATTGAACCCGCTGATTGAAGAGGAGTTTAAAAGTTTAAGGTTTAAACGTTTAAAGTATGCGGAAATTGGCTTCGTACCCGGCGTCACCGACAACGTGGGCAATACGGCAAGCGAGATGCTTGGGCACAAAGTATATTTTTCGCAAATTTATTTTCGCAATCCACCAGATTTTAATCCCCTCATTCAGCGAAGCTCAAAAAATACATTTCTTCCGATTCCGCGCGTTGTTTTGCCAAAACCTCATCAGGCACAAATTATTAAGTTGGATGTTAGCGATGAAGAGTTGATAAGGATTAGCCGTGAGCGCACACTTGCACTCGACCTTGTGTCTATGAAGGCAATTGCGGCTCACAAGTCGCAGATCACTGACGTGGAGCTCGAGGCCCTTGCTCAAACTTGGTCAGAGCATTGCAAGCACACGATTTTTGCAGATCCTATTGATGACATCAAAGACGGTCTTTATCGGCACTTTATCAAAGCTGCGACCAAAAAAATCAACCACCCGATGTGCGTGAGTGTTTTTAAAGACAATTCGGGTGCGATTGCATTTGATGAAAAATATTTGGTGACACACAAAGTGGAGACGCACAATACGCCGTCGGCACTCGATCCTTTTGGCGGGGCGATCACCGGAATCGTGGGTGTAAATCGTGATGCAATGGGCTTTGGTCTTGGCGCGAAACCGATTGCGAACACCTATGGATTTTGTCTTGGATTTCCCGATGACAAAACAAAGTTGTACCGCGATTCGAAGCTCAAGCAACCGATGCTGAGTGCGCGACGCATTATGGACGGAGTTATTGCAGGCATCAATGCAGGGGGAAATCAATCTGGTATCCCTACGCCTCAGGGTTTTTTGTATTTTCATGATCGCTATCTCGGCAAGCCACTGGTTTTTGCTGGTACCGTGGGGTTAATACCTCGTGGTCTTCATAAGAAACGCGCACTTCCGGGCGATTATATTGTCATGGTAGGAGGACGAGTGGGTAGGGATGGCATTCATGGGGCGACATTTTCTTCTGAGTCGCTCAACCCTAACAGTCCCGCAGGTGCTGTACAAATCGGAGACCCAATCACCCAAAAAAAGATGAGCGATGCCATCGTAAAAGAAGCGCGTGACCTGGGACTGTATCATAGTATCACCGACAACGGCGCGGGAGGTTTATCGAGCTCGATAGGGGAAATGAGTGAGCAATCGGGTGGAGCAGAAGTAGAGCTTTCCAAAGTTCCCCTTAAATATCCGGGCCTTGAGCCATGGCAAATTTGGATTTCGGAATCACAGGAACGCATGACACTCGCAGTACCGCCGAAAAAATGGAAAAAATTCCATGATCTTATGGCGCGCCGCGGCGTAGAAGCCACGGTGATAGGAAGATTTACCAAGTCAGGAAAATGCGTAGTGAAGTATCATGGCAAGACCGTCATGAATCTAGACTTGGATTTTCTTCACAACGGCAGGCCTATTAAAATACAAAAATCTAAGCACGAAATCCGAAACTCTAAACAAACCTTAAACTTTAAACATTTAAACCTTAAACGTCTACTTGCTCATCCGAATCTGACGAGTTACCAGTTTTTATCCCAACAATACGATCATACCGTCCAGGGCACGGCAGTGATCGGGCCTCTGCAAGGTAGGGGGGAAATCAATGGCGATGCTTCGGTTCTCGCACCTGTTTTGGGATCCAAACGTGGAATAGTCTTAACGCAAGCACTTGCTCCAGAAATGAGTGAGGTCGATCCGTATCGCATGGCGTGTACAGTGATTGATCGTGCAGTTTTGCAGGCTATTGCAATCGGTGCAGATCCGGAACAAATTGCTTTGCTGGACAATTTTTGCTGGTGCAGTTCTGATGAACCCGAACGGCTCTGGCAACTCAAAGAAGCCTGCCGTGGGTGCTACGACACGGCGATAAAATGGGGTACGCCGTTTATTTCCGGCAAGGACAGTATGTTCAATGATTTCAAAGGATTTTATGCGAAAGGAAAACCCATAAAAATTTCTGCCTTGCCGACCTTGCTTATTTCTGCGATCGGAATCATTCCCGATGTCACTAAAGCAGTAACTGAAGATCTTAAAAATCCAGGTGACTTGATCTATCTCTTAAACTTTAAACGTTTAAACCTTAAACTTTATCATCGCGCCGTCCAAAAAAATCTCATCGCGTCTGCGATCAGCATCGGCCGCCCCGCCTTCGCCAAGGCTTCGTCGGGCAAGGGTGGGGCAGAAGTCGCACTTGCAAAAGCCGCAATCGGTGGGATGCTGGGGTATCATGTAGCACGCAGCATGAAACATGAAACAGGCATTATTTTTTCAGCAGATCCGAAGTATCAATTTCCATTTGCAAAATTAATTGGAAAAGTTACAAACAAGTTTGATAAGAAACTATACGATGCATATCATGAGACTTTCAAAAGCTATTAAACCACGCGTAATCATACTTTCCGGCTACGGACTGAACTGTGAAGATGAGACAGCGTTTGCGTTTGAGACGGCAGGAGCCAAGGCAGATATTGTGCATATTAATGATGTTGGCAAACTGGATCAGTATCAAATACTTGTGGTGCCAGGGGGATTTAGTTTTGGTGACGACACCGGATCCGGAAAAGCATTTGCACACAAACTCAAGGCAAAGCTTGGTGATCAGCTTCATGAATTTCTTGCGCGCGATACACTCATGGCGGGGATCTGCAATGGCTTTCAAATTTTGACGAGCGCGGGAATTTTGCCCGGAGCACTCACGCACAATGATTCGCAGAGGTATATTTCGAAGTGGGTGGAGATCGAAAGAGTGGGAAAGAGTGCTTGGTTGGAGGACATTGAAAAAATGCAGGTTCCTATAGCGCATGGTGAGGGAAAATTCATAAAAGATGGCAAAATCGACGTCGCCTTTCGCTATGTGGAAAACCCCAACGGCAGTACAGATGACATCGCTGGCATATTGGGCTATGATGGAAGAGTACTGGGCATGATGCCACACCCGGAGCGCGCACAATTTGCCTGGCAACGAGGTGGGCAAGGCCTCCAACTTTTTAAAAATGCCATCCGATACTTTAAATGAAAAATGCGGTGTCTTTGCCGTCTATGGCAAAGGCCTCGATGTCAGTCGCCTCACCTTTTATGGTCTGTTTGCGTTGCAGCATCGCGGCCAGGAGAGCTCGGGCATCGCGACCAGTGATGGTAACAAGATCATGTGCTACAAAAACACCGGCCTTGTCACCCATGTGTACTCCGAAAGTGATATCCACCGATTAAGCGGACATCTCGCGATCGGACACAATCGCTATTCTACATCTAAAGATACTGGTCTTACCCATGCTCAACCGGTCATTATTGACGACATGTTGGCCCTGGCGCATAACGGCAACCTTCCAAGCACGACTGCCCTCGAAAATTTTCTGAAAAGTAAAAACATTCCTGTTGCAGATCTGAACGATTCCGAGCTGATGGCACATGCCGTCGGCTATTTTTTACGGAACGGTTGCACCATAAAGGAAGCAATTCATACGGCGTATCCTCTTTTTACCGGTGCTTTTTCCCTGACTATTATGACCAAGGACACGATTGCCGCAGTTCGCGATAGTTATGGGATGCGACCGTTGGCGATGGGCAAGCTCAATGGCGGGTTTGTGTTTGCTTCCGAAACGTGCGCCTTTGCTACTATTGGTGCCGACTTTATACGAGAGCTAGAACCTGGCGAAATGGTTCTCGTGACTGAAGACTCGGTGGAATCAGTGCAAATTCAACCGGGCCAGCAAAAATTTGATGTTTTTGAATTTGTTTACTTTGCCCGTCCTGATAGCGAGCTGATGGGACAGTCCGTGTACGATGTTCGGAGACGTTTTGGAGTTCAGCTTGCCAAAGAAACAAACGTCGTTGCAGATATAGTCGTACCGGTACCCGAAACTGCATTTCCAGTGGCACTCGGCTATTCACATGCTACTGGCATGCCCATGGAAATGGCTCTGACAAAAAACCGCTATATTCATCGCACGTTTATCGAGCCGGATCCGCACTCGCGCGATTTGGGCGTAAAACTCAAACTGACGCCACTTCCCAATGTTCTCAAAAACAAGCGCGTAGTGCTCATCGATGATTCCATCGTCCGTGGCACGACGTCGCGCAACATTGTTCGTACGTTATTGGAAGCTGGTGCACGAGAAGTGCATTTTTTGGTCAGTTCACCGCCTATCAAGTATCCCGATTTTTATGGTATTGATACTCCAAAGCAAACAAATCTCATTGCCGCGGTGAAAAACAACGAAGAAATTCGTGATTATATCGGTGCGGAGTCGCTCCACTATCTTTCGCTCAACGGCATGCTTGACGCGACCGGCCTGCCTCGCGAAAGCTTGAGTACCCACTGCTTCACCGGTGAATACCCGATTGATCTGCGCGAACGCGTCAAAGACGTCGGCACCCCCGTGACCCCTCCCGAAAAACTCACCCCGGCCTTGCCGCTGTCGTAGCAATTTCTACTTGACGTCATATCTACAAAGTAGTACTGTTTTTTGGTCCGAAAGGGAGGATTGATGCGCCGAAGAAGTGGACCGCGAAAGGACAAAGTCTGTCTGCGCTGCCAGGCGGAGCCTGCGTTCGATCATCAAGTCTTCACAACGACCTGTGAAATCCTGCAGTATGGAACTTACTCTCATCACATGGGTTTCACTGCCTCGCATGGCATCTCGATCGCATACTACCTGTGTCAGAAATGCCATGATGAGGGCTGGCGACCGAATCTCATTCGGTACACCAGCACGTCCGACAACACGTTCGTCAGCGGATGGCTGCAGGGATCGCCCGGCAAGCATTACATGGAATCCTGCCATTCCTACGACGCAGCGACGTCATGAGTCGTTCTTCATGGACATTTCGTCCTATCACGCATCACACGAAAGGAGAAAGTGGTGCGTTTACAAAAACAATTCGCCACGGCGGATTGTTTTTGTTTTTATGCGAGATTTGCTACTCTGGATAGATGAGACTCGTTGTTCTCCTACCCTCCAACGGCACAGGTACGAATCTACGGGCGATACAGGAAGGAATTAAGCAAGGCACGATTCACGCCGAAATAGCTGCGGTGATTTCGGATGCTGACGTCACCAAGGAAACGCTTTTGCCGACTCTTCAAAAACATAACCCTGACTACGTGTGTCTTACCGGCTGGAAGCAAATGATACCGGAAGAGGTAATTTTAAATTTTAAATTACAAATTTTAAATATTCACCCAGGATTGATTCCCGATTCGAAGGATGGAGTTGTGAAAAATCCCGATGGAACTAGTGGGCTTTGGAATAAGGGACTTTTTAAAAATAAAGCCATCCAGAATTTCTTGGATCAAAAAGCGACCTATGCCGGCTCATCGATTCATTTTTTGACGCATGAGTTTGATTTTGGTCCGGTGCTTGCGCGATGCTTTGAAAAAATCAACCCTGATGATACAGTAGAGACACTGTATGCGCGACTAAAAGTCAAAGAAAATCAACTATGGCAAAACGTATTCTCATCATTGGAAACGGCGGACGCGAAAACGCACTAGCGTGGAAAATTCGCCAGGACGGACATACTGCGGAGATGAGAACGGGTTCTATTGATGAACTTGCGAAATATGCCAAAGATTTTTACTTGACTATTGTCGGACCGGATCAGTATTTGGCGGATGGAATTGTGGATGAATTTCAAAAAAAAGGCTTGAGAGTATTCGGTCCGACCAAAATACAAGCAAAAATAGAGTGGTCAAAACAATTTGCAAAAGATCTGATGCAAGAATTGCAAATACCCACAGCGCGTCAATTGTACAAAATTGGCCCAGGTCCGGTGGTCATCAAGAAAGACGGCCTTGCACTTGGAAAAGGAGTGCAAATTATAGACGGACCGTTGGTGATTGAAGAGTTTCTGGAAGGTATGGAGGTTTCAACCCATGCGTTTTGCGATGGAAAGACTTTTAAAATGTTTCCGACGTCGCAGGACCACAAACAGATTTTTGATGGAGACAAGGGACCGAATACGGGTGGAATGGGAACTATTGCGCCAGCCGTTGATGTTGATGCTTCGGAGATTGTTGGGAAGATTGTAAAAAAACTCCACTACAAAGGCGTGTTATATCCCGGACTCATGCTCACGGGGGATGGACCAAAAGTTTTGGAGTTCAATGCTCGCTTTGGTGATCCAGAGACACAGAGCTACATGAGACTCCTTAAAACCGATCTGGTGGAAATCGCCGATGCGTGTATCGATGGAACGCTCGATCAAATTGATATTGAATGGCATTTGGGCGCCGCCGCGACAGTTGTGTTGGCCGCATCGGGTTATCCCGGTGAAGTCAAAAAAGGCGATGAAATTACCGGCATCGAAGAAGCACAGGAACTGCCTGGGGTAGTTGTCTTCCCGGCAGGAATGACGAATGACGAATTACGAATGACTAATGGGGGAAGAGTACTTGGGGTCAGCGCGATCGGCAAAGATCTCAAAGAAGCACTGGCTCGCGCCTACGAGGGTGTATCAAAAATACACTTCAAGGGTATGCAGTATAGAAAGGATATTGGACGAAAGGTTTTAAATATGTAGAATGGAGCGGAGGAGGTTACATGGAGCCTAAAGAGGATCAAGAGTTTTGTCCCACCTGTGGGACCGAGCTTGTTGGCATAAAGGACTCGCGAATTCTCGTGTGTCCGAACCGGCAATGTCCGCGTCTTCGTAGCACCGTGGTGGAGCGGGAGTAGTAATATTTTCGCTCCACCTCCCCACAAAATCAACTATGTCTAAACCACTCATTGGAATCATTATGGGATCGGATTCGGACCTGGGCATAATGTCTGAAGCGGCAAAGGTTTGCGAGGAGTTTGGTGTGCCGTTTGAGATTACGGTGTGTAGTGCGCACCGCTCACCGGCTCTTTCGCACGAATATGCCTCGACCGCCATCAAGCGTGGCCTAAAAGTCATCATCGCCGGTGCGGGCGGCGCAGCGCATTTGGCGGGCGTTACCGCCGCACTTACCACGTTGCCCGTGATTGGAGTGCCTATCAATGGCCAAGACGCACTTTTTTCTACCGTCCAGATGCCGCCTGGTATTCCTGTCGCCACCGTCGGCATCAACTCTGCCCGTAACGCGGGACTCATCGCTATCCAGATATTGGCCACAGGCAATCCACAGCTTATGCGCAAACTTATCACCTTCAAAAAATCCCTCGCCGATGGCGTAGCAAAAAAAGCAGAAAAATTAGCAAAACTTGGCTATGCCGAATATCTTAAAGGAAACTAATTTTAAACATCTAGGTACCAAAAAAATCGGCAAGGTGCGGGATGTGTATGTGCAAAAAGATAAAATAATCCTCGTCTCGACGAATCGGCATTCTTCGTTTGATCGCATCATTGCGCACATTCCTCACAAGGGCCAGGTGCTCACGCAATCGAGTTTGTTTTGGTTTGAAAAAACTAAGGACATCGTTCAAAATCATGTCCTTGCAAATCCAGATCCAAACGTAGTGATCGGCAAAAAATGCTCCGTCATTCCCATCGAGATGGTAGTGCGTGGATATATCACCGGCTCCACGAATACGTCGCTGTGGACGCTGTATGAAAACGGCCAGCGGGACTTTGGTGACTTCAAATTGCTCAATGGCATGAAGAAAAACGACAAGCTCAAAATCCCCGTCATCACCCCGACCACCAAATCCGACGAACACGACGAGCCGCTTACGGGCAAGGAAATACTCAAGCGTAAGATTGTCTCGCCTAAACTTTGGAAGCAACTGCAGACGGTAGCGCTCAAACTTTTTCTGCGTGGGCAACGAATCGCCAAGAGTCGTGGCCTCATCCTCGTGGACACGAAGTATGAGTTCGGCCTTGACGACAAGGGCAAGCTGACGCTCATAGACGAAATTCACACGCCTGACTCGTCGCGCTGGTGGAAAGAGGGAAGCCAGGATTTCATGGACAAAGAATTCCTGCGCATGTGGTTCAAGGATCACTGCGATCCGTATAAAGACAAAGTTCTTCCCGCTGCCCCACCCAAAATGATCGCCGAGCTCTCTCGCCGATATATTCAAATTTACGAGCAACTGACCGGCAAAAAGTTTAAAAAAGGCCTGCCTCGCCGAGCCAAGGCGGGCGCAACGCCCATCGCGAAGCGGATTGAGAAGAATTTGAAGAAGTATCAGATATGAAATTTAAATTTGCTATTTTTGGATTGCTAATTCTCTATGGGTTAAGTTATGTATGGTTCCGAAACTCACATCAAGAAATTTCCGACGGAACTCCGTATGTAATTTTTGCTAATAAAACAGTCTATTATTTTTACCGTCCCATGGTGTACCTCGAAAGTATGTTTACCGATATGCAATTCCACATTGGCCCACATGCAGAAAATTAACTTTTTCTCCCAAGGCCAGCGGATTGATGGAACGCTTTTTATTCCCGAACAAGGTGGTAAAAAACTTCCCGGAGTTATATTTTTTCACGGACTGACGAGCAGTGAGAATCGCTATCTGGAATTTGCCGAACTGCTATCGCAAAACGGAATTGTTGCTTTGACCGTCAACATGCGAGGACATGACACGAGTGAAGGCGATCCTGACGTGCTCAAGATTCATGATACTGTCAGCGATGGGATGGCAACCTATGATTTTCTCGTGGGGCAGGAACAGGTCGATCCAAATCGCGTGGGGATTTGCGGATCAAGTCTTGGAGGTGCCATTGCGGCGATCACCTCTTCATCTCGCAACGTCAAAAGCTTGCTTTTGCGCGCACCCGCGATTTATTCCGATGCTATGATGGCCATGACGTTTAATCAAATTATGGCCGAGGAAGACACAAAATTTCACAAAATCCAAGACCCGGCCAACACCATGGCGATCCGTGCAATTTCGCAATTTCGTGGTAATCTACTGGTAGTTACGTCCGAGCTTGATGCTATTTTGCCCGAAACTCTCACGAGTCAGTACTTCGCATATGCGAGTGAAGCGAGCCACAAAGAAAAGTTTGTTATGCAGGGCGTCCCGCACCCCCTGAATGGCCAAAAGAACCGGGACGATTTTGCAAAAATAATGTTAGTGTGGTTTATGAAGACACTATGAGCAATACAAATGAACTGCAACAATTTTTTCACGAAATCGCCACACAGATTTTAGATTTCACAAAAAAACACCGAAATAACAATGCCGTCGTGCTTCAGAAAATCAACACAAAAGACAGCGTTGATTTTGCTACCGAGACGGACGTAGCTGTTGAGAAGTTTATTATTCATGCGATCAAGAATCAATTTCCAAATGATGAAATTTTATCAGAGGAAGAAAACGCCAGTACCGCAACGGAAACGAGCAAACGTCTTTGGATAATCGATCCTATTTGCGGAACTTCAAACTTTGCTCGTGGTCTGCCGTTATATGTGTCCAATATTGCGTTAGCAGAAATGGGAGAGATTGTGGCATCCTGTGTGGTAGATCACCTATTTGGAAAATACTTTTGGAGCGTGGGCGATGGGATTTTTGAAAACATGGAGCCGTTGCACGTGGAAAAGAGAGGTCCAGGAACCAAAGTAGAAGTTGATCTCGGCGCTCTTATTTCTGCTCCTCAAGAGGTAAAAGATCGGCATGCGAAATTTATTGAACGTTTTTTACGGGAAACGGACATTTGTTGTCTCTCGCTCAACACTTCGCAGTCTTTTCTATTTGTTGCGGAGGGCATCTACGATGGCTTTGTCACGCCCTGGATCCATGCGTGGGATATTGCGGCTCCCGTATTTCTAATAAAACAAGCCGGCGGCGTCATCACCGATATAGACGGCAACCCATGGAACCTTTCTTCACCCAACGCCGTCTCCGCTCGCGATCCAAAATTGCATGAAAGGCTGCTGAGCTATTTACATCAATGAAACAGACTATTAAAAATCGGAAAGGACAGAATATTGTTGTGTTAGTTGAAGAGCAAGCAAATCAAAGGGGCCTTGCGTTCGTGATGCACGGTCTCGGGACCAACAAAGAACAACCCCAAATTGCTGCAATCGCAGAAGCGTTTATTAATAATGGATATACAGCTATACGTTTTGATTGCTCTAATTCACTGGGAGAAAGCGAGGGCGATTACTCAAACGTTACGGCGACAACGTTTCTGGAAGATCTCGAAGATGTCATTGCGTGGTCTGTTTTGCAATCGTGGTACGAAGAGCCGTTTTGTTTGTCGGGAAGCAGCCTGGGAGGCTATGCCACTGCTCGTTTTGCGGAATTGCATCCCGAAAAAGTAAAAGCATTATTCCCCAAGGCAACAACAATTTCAGGCAAGTTAAGCGTTGAAAGCGATCCCAAACACTATCAAGCATGGAAAGATTCAGGCTGGCGCATAGAAAAGAGCAATACTCGGCCGGGGTTTATCAAACGTTTGCCATGGTCGCACATGGAGGATCGCATGATGCATGATCTGCTTCCCGATGCTGGCAAGCTCACTATGCCCGTGTTGATTATGGTAGGCGATCAGGATGATACATCGCCTCCCGTACAACAAAAAATGCTTTATGATTTGTTGCCTGGTAAGAAAGAATTTCATCTTGTCCCAGGACATCCGCACACACTTAGAGACCCATCTCAGATACAAGAAATGAAAAGCATTCTTGATGAATGGATAAAAAAATTGGAATGAAAACCTCTGAATATGCAAAATCGGGTGTAGATTACTCGCTCATGGAGCCGTTTAAGATGGCGATGATTGAGGCGGGGAAGAAGACGTTGCGGTTTCCGGAAAAACGCGGAGTGTACGTGGTCAAAGATGCAATCCATGCGCATGGGGCGGTGTATGAATACAAAGGCAAAGAGAAAAATCCCATTTGGTGCAAGACGCAGGAAGATCTCGGCACGAAAAACTGGATTGCCGAGTGGATGTATGCTAATGCACCCGCCGATCCGGTGGCGGGTAAACGCACGTATTACGATGTAATTGCGCAAGATGTGGCCTTGATTGTGGTCAATGACGTGATCGCACAAGGAGCGATGCCCGTGATTTTTACGGATCAGGTGGAGGCGGGGGATCCGGGTTGGTATGCCGACAAGAAGCGCGCGCAAGATTTTGCAGATGGGTTTGTAAAGGTGTGCAAAGAAGTAGGAATGGCGCTTCCTGCTGGAGAGAGTGCGACACTCAAATATATCATCAAGCCCGAAGCGCCGAGTTTGTCGGGATCAGTCACGGGAATTATCGCGCCGCGATCTCGACTCATCACCGGCAAAAAATTGCGAGCCGGAGATCACATCATTGGCGTGACGTCGTCGGGGCTGCACGCAAACGGAGTTTCGCTTGTGATCAAAAAAGGTCTTGAGATGAAGGATATAACAAAAAGAATGTGGCTTTGGGAAAAGGCGCTGACGCCTATGCGGAGCTATGTGAAATTAATCGAGAAGTTGCTCAACGAGGAAATCGATATACACTGCTTGCTTCCGGGTACGGGGGATGGTGTTGGCAAGTTAGCGTTTGATAAGCGACCGTTTACATATCGAATCCATGATTGGCCTCGCGTCCCTGATTTTTTTGAATATTTTAAAGAGGAGCTTGGTGTATCACTGATGGATTGTCTGAAGACGTTCAACTGGGGAATCGGATACTATATTTTTGTGTCTCCCAAGGAAGTGAATCGAGTTTTAGATCTTGGCAAAAAAACTGGCTATGATCTCATGGATCTGGGTGTCGTTGAATCCGGAAAACGGCAGACCATCTTTCTCGATCAAGTAACCTTGCCTCCACCGGGGGAGTACTAACCCTTCGACAAGCTCAGGGTAAAAAAGACAAGCGGACCGGGGGCACCAGGCCGCCGGTCCGTCTATGGTGCTCGCGCCATCTGGCGCCTCCTTTTGTTAGACGTGGTGGAGATCGTCGACTTCGAGTGCTTGAAACCACGCCTTTTGAGCGCGTGCTTTTCGAACAGCGCGCTCGTGGCGCATGTTGTCCAAGAAATCGTTACGCACGTGTTCGAGGGACATGCGACAGCCCAGACAGGCGAGAATGTGCTGTCGAATGCGTTCGATCGTACCTACTTCACCGATGAACGCTTCCGGTATTTCTGCGATGATCTGGGCTTCCTCGCAGCGCGATGGCGGTCGTATCATTTTCGGCATGATCACGTCAACCTCCTTGCAGAAACAAAATACCACTGCTATATTAAAACTTCAACCCGGTAATACAACTTTCAGTTGCGGCGGAGTCGCATTGCGCAGCTGCTGAAAGTTGATATACCGGGTCACTATGCCCATCTCCAAAATCACCCAACTCGGACTGACGTATGATGATGTTTTGCTCATACCCGATGCGTCGGAGGTTTCTCCTCGTGATGTGGTTGTGACGACGCGATTGACCCGTGGTATCACCCTCAATATCCCCATTGTCAGTGCCGCGATGGATACGATCACCGAGTCCGGCATGGCTATGGCGCTTGCGCGTGAGGGTGGCATCGGCATCCTCCACAAAAATCTTTCCATTGAGCGCCAAATCGAAATGGTGGATCTGGTGAAGCGCAGTGAATCCGGCATGATCCTCGATCCCATCACGCTCACACCAGGCGACAACGTCAAGCAAGCGCGCGAGCTCATGCAAAAATACAAGATCGGTGGCATTCCTATTATTGATGGAAATAAGAAGCTCAAAGGTATCGTCACCAACCGTGACTTGCGTTTTGAGCAAAACAGTTCTAAGCGACTCTCGGACATCATGACGAATGATCACTTGGTAACTGCGGCGCTTGGCACCACCCTCGAAAAAGCCGAAGCTATTCTGCAAAAATATAAAATAGAAAAGCTTCCTATCGTCGACAAATCCGGTATTCTCAAAGGCCTTATCACGTTTAAAGATATCGAAAAAAAGAAGAGTTTTCCACGCGCATGCAAGGACGAACATGGACGACTTCGTGTGGGAGCGGCTGTTGGCGTATCCGTGGATACTCTTGATCGTGTGGACCAGCTTGTCAAACATCAGGTGGATGTCATCGTCGTAGATACCGCACACGGACACGCAAAAAAAGTTCTCGATCGCATTCGCGAAATCCGTAAAAGCTGGCCGAAGCTTCAAATGATTAGCGGCAACCTCGTGACTCCCGATGCCGCAGCAGCTTCCATAAAAGCTGGCGTAGATGCCATCAAGGTGGGAGTTGGTCCCGGCTCCATTTGCACAACTCGCATCATTGCTGGCGTCGGCGTCCCGCAGCTCACGGCCGTGATGGATGTCGCAAAGATTTGCCAGCGGGCGGGCATACCATTGATCGCCGATGGCGGCATCAAGTATACGGGTGATGTGCCCAAGGCGCTCGCTGCAGGAGCAGATTCGGTGATGCTCGGCAATATGCTTGCTGGACATGAGGAATCACCGGGCAAAACGGTACTCTTTCAGGGACGCAAATATAAAACTTACCGTGGAATGGGTTCCAGCGGTGCGATGCGCGAAGGAACGCGTGATCGATATTTCCAGGATATGGAAGAAAATCTGGCCAAGCTTGTGCCCGAGGGCATCGAGGGGCGCGTGCCGTTTCGCGGCAATGTGGGCGAGACGATCCACCAAATCATTGGCGGTCTCCGCGCCGGCATGGGATACTGTGGAGCAAAAAGTATCGCAGAACTCCAGAAAAAATCCCGCTTTATCCAAATCACCAACGCCGGCATGACCGAATCCCACCCCCATCATGTGGAAATTACCGAACAATCCCCGAACTACTCGCGCTAATATGGTAACTGTAATCATCGGCGCACAATGGGGGGATGAGGGAAAAGGAAAGGTCGTGGACTTATTGTCCGCGAAAGCCGATATAGTGGTGCGTGTGCAGGGTGGAGCAAATGCGGGACATACGATCGTTGTCGATGGAAAAAAACATATATTGCATTTGATTCCGTCAGGAATTTTACATAAAAAAGTTATTTGTGTGATCGGCAATGGGGTCGTTATAGATCCAGAAGTTTTGGAAGAAGAAATTGAATTGATAAAAAAACTTGGCCTTGATGTTGATAAAAGGCTTTTGATCAGTGATCGTGCGCATATCGTTTCCGCAGAACACAAAGAGCGAGATGTCAGAGACTCACAAAAAAAGATCGGCACCACAGGACGTGGCATCGGCCCCGCGTACATGGACAAAGTCGGGCGCACGGGACTGCGGACGGTAGACTTTATAAAAAAAGATAAACGATTTGGGAAATATGTTACCGATACAAGTGCATATTTAAATAAAAATCTTAAAAAGCGCATCATCATGGAAGGCGCGCAAGGTGCGATGCTCGATGTGGATTTTGGGACGTATCCCTATGTGACGTCATCAAATACGATGGCTGGAGCGGCAAGTACAGGATCGGGAATTGGTCCCACTAAGATTGATAAGGTGATAGGAATTGTGAAGGCGTACACTACAAGAGTTGGCAATGGTCCGCTCCCGACAGAATTTCCAGATGAACTCGGTGAGCAGATCAGACAAAAAGGCAATGAGTTTGGTGCAACGACCGGACGGCCGCGACGGTGCGGGTGGTTTGATGCGGTGGTGGTTCGATATGCCTGCCAAGTCAGTGGCGTGGACGAATGTGTCCTCATGAAACTCGATGTGCTTGATGATTTGGAAACCATAAGAATTTGCACAAAGTATAAAGATTATGATAGTTTCCCGGCGGATTTTTCTGAAATAGAGCCGATCTACATCGACGTACCGGGATGGCAGTCAGATACGAGCAAGATAAAGAAATTTGAAAAATTGCCAAAGCAGGCGCAAGCCTATATCAAACGCCTCGAAACACTCATTGGAGTCCCTATCAAATTAATTTCCGTCGGTGCGGAACGCAATCAAACTATTACTCGTTAGTACGGTAGTCGGCGTAATCGTGTTTTTAGTTTTTTGGTTGCCCAATACACAAGAAATTGTTGTTTTAAATCCTTTCCTGAAGAAGCTTTTTATACCCGAGCAAAAAACAGTCAGCTTTATTATCGGCGGAGACATGATGTTTGCACGGGGAGTGCATGCGCGGTATGAAAATAATCTTCATGAAAGTGTGGAAAAACTTGGGGATGTATTTAGCCAAGCCGACATGGCCATCGTGAATCTTGAAGGTGCTATCAGCGCAACACCCATCAGGCCTGATCCTGGGTCGCATTTTAAGTTTGTATTTCCTCCGGAAACTGTTGACGTCCTTGTCGGATTGGGCATCGATGCGGTCAGCCAAGATAACAATCATGCTAACAATGGGAACGTGGACGTTACACAAGAACTTTTGGAACGACAGGGAATTTCGGTTTTGCCGCATACTGTAGAGGGGAAAAAATTAAAACTCACGTTGATCGGTATTCATACGTTGTGGGGTGTAAAAGATATTACCGGACAGATTAGGGATCTTACGGAAGACCCCGACATGCGCGTGATAATTTTTCCGCACTGGGGAGAGGAATATAAGCCCATACACAACACACAGCAAGAGCAGCTTGCTCATGCATGGATTGATGCTGGTGCGGACATGGTCGTCGGAGCGCATCCGCATGTCGTGCAGGATGCTGAGATCTACCGCGACAAGCCAATCATCTATTCACTCGGCAACTTGGTGTTTGATCAAGATTGGTCGATAGAAACACAACGCGGAATTTTGGTGATGGGTGAGTTTACGGATGAAGATCTTGAAATCTCAATTATGCCCATCATTTCAAAAAACTATCAGCCTATGCTAGCATCGAGTCAATGGATACCATTCTCATCTTGGATTTTGGATCGCAAGTGACGCAATTGATTGCCCGCAGACTGCGGGCGATGCAATATCACGCGGAGATTCTGCCGTATAATACTCCCATTGAGGTGTTTCACACCTCAAACGTCAAAGGCATCATTTTTTCCGGAGGACCGTCCTCTGTGTATGCAAAAAACGGGGCATTGCCGGATCCACGAATTTTTGAATTGGGGAAGCCTATTCTTGGCATTTGCTATGGGATCCAGGTGTTAGCACACATGCTTGGTGGAAAGGTAAAGAGCGGCACGAGACGGGAATACGGCCGGACGCAAATTTCCAATTTCCAATTCTCAATTTTCAATAAAACCCCAAAATCCCAAACGGTTTGGATGTCGCATTTTGATGTAGTAACAAAATTACCGAAAGGTTTTAAAACAATTGCTTCGTCGTCAACATCACCGCATGCGGCGATCGGGGATACGAAACGCCATTTTTATGGCGTGCAGTTTCATTTGGAAGTAGCGCATACGGAGTACGGACCCAAGATTTTGGAGAATTTTGCAAAGATCTGCAAGATGCGCAAGCAATGGACCACTCATGTAGCGCTCGATCATACACTTGCGCTCATTCGTGAGAATGTGCGAATGAATAACGTAGTGCATGCGCTTTCGGGAGGGGTAGACTCGACCGTGCTTGCACTACTTTTGAAAAAAGCAAACGTAAAAGTAAAAAATATTTTTATTGACAATGGACTTTTGCGGCTGGATGAAGCAAAAGAAGTACGTTTAAAGTTTAAGAGTCTAAAGTTGCAAGTTAAATTTATAGATGCGTCGAAGCAATTTCTTGCGGCGCTCAAAGGTGTGACTGATCCAGAGCAAAAAAGAAAGATAATAGGCAGAGTTTTTATAGAAGTCTTCATGAAGCATATCGGGCCGAAGGATTTTTTGAGCCAGGGTACCCTCTATCCCGACGTGATTGAGAGTGTCAAAGTTCACGGTCCGTCGGATACTATAAAAACCCATCATAATAGAGCACCTGAAGTTCTCGAGCTCATCAAGCAAGGCCGGGTTGTGGAGCCGCTCAAAGAGCTTTTTAAAGACGAAGTACGGGCACTGGGCAAAGAACTGGGTCTTCCCGAAGATGCTATCTGGCGCCATCCGTTTCCGGGGCCGGGGCTGGGCATTCGTATTCTCGGAGAAATTACGCCGGAACGCCTGGAGATCCTCCGCAAGGCGGATGCAATTTTTATAGAAGAAATCAAGAAAGAAGGCCACTATCGAAATATTTCGCAAGCACTCGCGGCGCTCGATACCTCTAGAGCCGTGGGCGTCAAAGGCGATGAGCGCGAATATGGGTACATGATTTTGCTTCGCGCGATTACTACGCCCGACTTTATGACCGCCGACTGGTACCAATTCCCACATGAATTTCTTTCCCACGTCTCCAACCGCATTGTCAACGAAGTCACTGGCGTGACCCGGGTGTTGTATGATATAACTCAAAAACCCCCAGCAACGATCGAGTTTTTATGAACACCCTGGACTCCATTTCTCCTATCGATGGGAGATATCGCAAATACACCGAGCCGTTGGCGCGGTTTTTTAGTGAAGAAGCTTTTATGCGATATCGTGTGCAGATGGAAGGCGAATACCTTATTTCGCTATCCGAAATTCTAAAAACTAAATTCGAAATACGAAACAAATCACAAATTCGAAACCTAGCCGCCAATTTTTCAAACAAAGACGCAGAGCAGATTAAAAAACTCGAAGCAACGACAAATCACGACTTTAAGGCAATCGAATACTGGATGCGGGAGAAGCTCAATCTAAAATTGAGTAATTGGATCCATTTTGGATTAACCTCACAGGACGCTACCAATATTGCCCAAGCATTGATGCTTCGTGATGCTCTTCAAGAAGTCATAGTACCAGCACTTGAGGAAATTCTTTCCGAGTTGCGATTACTATCCACTACTCACTATGCACTTCCTATGCTTGCCCGTACTCACGGACAGCCGGCAAGTCCTACTACGTTTGGCAAGGAAATGGCCGTGTTTGTGCATCGTCTCGAACGCCAGGTGAAACAACTTCGTGGTTTCAAGCTCACCGCAAAACTCAACGGTGCCACGGGCAACTACAATGCTCTAGTCGCCGCCTATCCCAAAATTGACTGGATAGCATTTTCCAAGAAATTTATCACGTCACTGGGATTGGAAGCGAATTTGATCACAACCCAGATCGAGCCGTATGACAACCAGATCGAACTTTTTGATGTACTGCGCCGCATTAACATGATCTTGATCGACTTTGATCAGGACATGTGGCGATATATTTCTGACGGATGGATTGTCCAAAAGGCGATCAAAGGCGAAGTCGGCTCCAGTACGATGCCGCACAAAATCAACCCGATTAGGTTTGAAAATAGCGAGGGTAATTTGGGAATTGCGAATGCGCTTTTTCAGCATTTTGCACTCAAGCTTCCTGTTTCACGGCTTCAACGCGATCTGTCAGACTCTACCGTGGAGCGGACGATCGGAACCGCATTTGGACACGCACTCGTGGGATATCGAAATATCATCGATGGTCTGGGACGAATCGCGGTAAACCAAGACGCGATGCGTGAGGAGCTTGAACAACACCCCGAACTTTTGGCTGAGGCGATTCAGACGATTTTACGCCGTGAGGGTGTGACCATGCCTTACGAGCAGCTCAAAGAGCTGACTCGCGGTAAGCAAATCACCCAGCAAGACATCACAAAATTTATCGATAGTTTGAATGTTGACGGAAAAACTAGGCAAGAGCTACACAAATTGCGTACAACAAACTATACTGGATTAGCGAGCAAGCTCGCTACGTATGCATAAAGCTACTATCAGTCTATTTTTTGTTCTCATTATTTTTGGCTTGGTGATGCTTGCGTCAGCGGGTGTTGTGGAAGGACAAAAAAAATTTGATGATTCCTATTATTATGCCAAACATCAACTTCTCTTTGGCGTGCTTCCTGGCATCGTAGTCTTCCTAGCTCTTGCACGATTTCCGTATCAGCGATGGAAAAAATTCGCACTGCCTATACTGCTGGTCGCGCTCGGTCTACTGATATTGGTATTTGTACCTAGTCTTAACGTGCATGTAAAGGGGGCACAGCGATGGATCGATGTAGGCGTGGCGACTGTGCAGCCTTCGGAGTTTCTCAAATTTGCCTTGGTGATCTACCTTGCCGCGTGGTTTGGCAAGCGCAAATCCAGCGCCTCCGAACTGATTCCGTTTTTTTTGATTTTGGGCTTTATAGTAGCATTGCTTGTCATGCAACCGGATTTTGGCACTCTCGGTATCGTGTTGATGATTAGCATTGCGATGTACTTTTTTTCCGGTGCAAAACTTTGGCATTTTTTGCTGCTTCTCCTTGTTTTGGGCGTAGTGTTGGGAGGATTGGCCCTCGCCGCACCGTATCGTTTCGACCGTATCAAAACATTTCTCGATCCTCAAGAGGATACCCAGGGGGCCTCCTACCACATCAATCAGGCGCTTATCAGTATTGGTTCTGGAGGAGTTTGGGGACTTGGCTATGGACAAAGCAAGCAAAAATTCAACTACCTTCCGGAGCCGGTGGGGGATTCCATTTTTGCCGTCATAGTTGAAGAATTGGGTCTGGTAGGCGGGCTCGTTTTGATAGGGTTGTTTTTTGCCCTTTTGATTTCTTTGGCGCAAACTGCAAAAAATACGGAGGACTCGTTTGGCAGATTATTTTTGCTTGGTGTCGCGGTGTGGATTGGAGGGCAGGCATTTATCAATATTGCGGCAATATCCGGATTAATTCCGCTCACAGGGGTTCCATTGCCATTGATCAGCTATGGAAGTTCATCTCTGGTTTCACTCATGGCGGCAATGGGAATAATGAAAAATATTGCTCATGTGGATAAGTAATCTATGGGTTTTGCTATACTATCTCTATGAAAAATAAAATACTTCTTGCGGGAATTTTGTTGTTCTTCGGTGGTTTTATGGTTGCGGATGCTGCTAACCTGAATCTTTTGGCGCGCATCGGGTCGCCGTCAGCATCGTTTTCAAAAGCAAAGACAACCAACGCATGCAATGATGCGTTTCGAGTTGCGGAGAATACCTACAAAACATCCGTACGTGCCGCAAAAGAAAAGCGTGATGCCGCGGTTCGAGCGAAACAAGTTTGTCTCAAAAAAGTAAGCGAGACGCGCAAGAGCCCTACGCCTTCACCAGTGCGCTAAGGCGAGATTTGGTTCTACTAGCTTTGTTTTTGGCGATGGTGTGAGTCTTCGCCGCTTTGTCGAGTGTTTTGTATACCTTCGGAAGGAGCGTCTTTGCTTTATCAAACTCTTTCGCAGAGATTGCCTTTTTGAATTCCTTTACCGCATTGCGATACAATCGCTTCCGGCGGTCATTGAAACCCTTTTTGCGCTTTGACTGCCTAAGCGCCTTTTTTGCTGATTTGGTGATTGGCATGAGAACTATCCTACACTATTCTTTCTCAATTGTAAAATCTGTTCTCTAAGCCAAAGCGCTTTTTCGAATTGTAGGTCATGGACGGCGCGTTCCATTTGTTTTTGGAGTATTTCAATGCGCTGATTCGGTGTGAGCTTGGATTCATCAAATTTGTCGTCAACGTCGTAGCTGTACCACTTGGATATCTTTTCTTGCTTTTTGGATCCACCTAAATCGGAGCGTTTGATTGCTTTGATGATTGTCGCCGGCGTGATGTTATGCTTTTTGTTAAATTCCTCCTGGACCTTGCGACGGCGTGTCGTTTCATCGATGGCGTTTTTCATTGAGCGCGTGACTTTGTCGGCATACATGATGACTTTGCCATCCAAGTGCCGTGCCGCGCGCCCCATCGTCTGGATGAGCGTGGTGGCATTTCGCAAAAAGCCCTCTTTATCTGCATCTAAAATCGCCACGAGCGACACCTCTGGCAAATCTAAACCCTCTCTCAATAAATTTACCCCCACAATCACGTCATAGTTCCCGAGACGCAGATCGTGAATAATTTCCAGGCGTTGCAGGGTTTTTATTTCCGAGTGGATGTAGTTTACCTTGATGCCAGCTTCGGCAAGATATTCCGTGAGATCTTCCGCCATGCGCTTAGTGAGGGTGGTCACGAGAATGCGCTGTTTTTCCCCGATACGCTTTTTGATTTCTCCTATCAAGTGATCTACTTGACCTTCCGTAGGATGGATTTCAATGGTGGGATCCAAAAGTCCCGTGGGACGCACGAGCTGTTCCACAATGCCCGCTTTTCCAGATTTTTTTAATTCAAATTCCTTTGGTGTGGCGGACACGTAAATTGCCTGCTGAATGAGTTTTGCAAATTCCGGAAACCGCAGGGGGCGATTGTCGAGAGCGGAAGGTAAGCGAAAGCCGTATTCAACTAACGTTCCCTTGCGTGATGCATCTCCAGCATGCATGCCATGGAGTTGCGGGACTGTGAGGTGAGACTCATCGATAACCGTCAAAAAATTACCCTTTGTCTTAAAAAAATCCACGAGGGTATAGGGCGGCGCGCCGGGCTCGCGAAATTCCAAATGACGTGAGTAGTTTTCGATACCGTAGCAGTAGCCGGTTTCTTTGAGCATCTGCATATCGCGTTCCGTGCGTTGCTTGAGCCGATCAGCTTCCAAAAACAAGCCGCGCTTCTCTAATTTTTTGATGGTCAGCAAAAGTTCTGTTTTGATATTGGCAATTGCTACATCAATCTTGTCGTCTATGGCAACCCAATATTTTGCCGGAAAAATTTTTGCCTGCAGCACGCGTTCGTATTTTGGTTCTTGATACTGAATTTTTTCCAGATCCACCTGTGCCACCGAAATCTTGGTATTCTTGAGATTGATTTTGATGACATGGTCTCCAGTCGCGGGAACAATTTCCACTTCCTCGCGTGTTTTGCGAAACGTGCCGCGCTTCAGCTCAATGTCCTGGGTGTATTGGAGGCGACGCAAGGTCGCGACGATTTCAGAAGCTTTTATCTTTTGTCCATCAAATAGTTCAAAGCTCATTTTTTGGTAATCTTTTGGATCGCCTAGGTTGTAAATGCACGACACCGATGAAACGATGATCACATCATCTCTGCTCAACAGCGCTTCCGTGGCGGCGTGGCGAAGACGATCAATTTCTTCATTGATCTTTGCATCTTTTTCTATGTAAGTGTCAGAGTGGGGAATATACGCTTCTGGTTGATAATAGTCGTAGTAGGACACAAAATAGTGCACGGCATTGTTCGGGAAAAATTCCTTAAACTCCTGATACAGCTGTGCCGCCAGCGTCTTATTATGCGAGATGACCAGCGTCGGCTTTTTGATGTTGGATATGACATTGGCGATCGTAAACGTCTTGCCACTGCCCGTAACTCCCACAAGCGTCTGATGTTTGTGTCCGTCCTGAAGCAGGCGAGTCAATTTCTCGATGGCTTCGGGCTGATCCCCCTTGGGCTTGAATTTGGAGTTTAATTGAAACATACTGAATACAATGATTGGCTATCTTGCTGGCAAACTGCAGGCGATTACCCCAAAATACGCGATTCTTGACGTAAACGGCGTAGGCTATAGGGTGGTCATCGCAGAAAAAATGCACTCTAGTCTAGCATCGGTAGGCGAAGAAATCAAGCTCTACACGCACTTTACGATGAACCCTCGGGATGGCCAAGTGGAGCTCTATGGATTTGCTACACAGGAAGAGTTGAGTTTCTTTGAACTGCTTACCAGTATTTCAGGCATCGGTCCCAAGAGCGCGCAAGGGATACTCGCCAAAGCCGAACTACAGCCATTACAGCTGGCAATCTTGCAGGGAGATGAAGTCTATCTCAAAAAAGTAGCAGGCCTAGGTCCCAAAACCGCCCAACGCCTCATCCTGGAACTCAAAGAAAAAATCGCCAGCGTCCACCTAAGTCCGGGCTCACAAGCAAACCTTACATCAGAATCCGAGGCGGTCGAAGCACTCATGGCCCTTGGATACTCGCAATATCAGGCACGAGATGCCTTGAAGCTCGTCGACTCCAAACTCGAAAAATCGGAGCACAAGATCACCGCGGCATTGAAAATATTGGCAAAAAAATGATTTCTTTTTTGCAATCTGATGAGTGGGCGCAATTTCAAAGATCCCTTGGGCGGAAGGTTTTTGACGTCGAAGGCACAAAGGTGATTCGGCATGATTTGACGTTTAAAAAAAATTACCTATATGTGCCGTACCCGGATACGGTGCCGAATTTGCTTCCATTGGCGGAGCAAGAAAAAAGCATTTTCATAAAAGCAGAGCCCATGCACGATGAAGTTGCTCAAGCGCTCGTGCATCAAGGCTATCAAAAATCATCCAAAAACGTCCAGCCACATCGGACCGTCGTACTTGATCTCACAAATAGCGAAGATGCATTGTTGAGCGCAATGCACCACAAGACGAGGTATAACATCCGCGTTGCGGAGCGGGAACATGTGGTCGTGGAGCAAAGCACGGATACTAATATTTTTTTGAGCTTAATGAAAAAGACTACCGCACGCGATAAATTTCACACACATTCCGAATGGTACTATCATCGCCTCATGGCATCTCGCGGATTGGATACAAAACTCTGGATCGCATGGCACGATGGCAAACCCATCGCCTCCGCTATCACGCTGACCTACGGCGATACGGCATATTATCTCCATGGTGCGTCAGACTACGAATATCGCTCTCTTATGGGCCCGTATCTTTTGCATTGGAAGATACTTTTAAACTTTAAACACTTAAACTTTAAACTTTATGATTTCTGGGGAATTGATGCAAAAAAATGGCCCGGCGTGACCCGATTCAAACTTGGCTGGGGAGGGCGGACAATCGAATATCCGGGGGCGTTTGATTTTGCTATTTCAAAACCTTGGTATTTTGCGTATACTTTATACCATGGATTATAGAGATATCATTCGCAAAAACCCCGGACTAATCTGGTACAGCCGAAATTATGACGGCTTTGAGGAGTCAACCGTGGTAGAGGCAGTTTTAAATTATGGTGATTGGGATGAATTTAAAGCATTAAAAGAATCTCTTAGTGTGGAGAGAGTTGCAGAGATTTTTCGAGAGAACGCCTTTCGCGAGCGCACCAACTACCGCGACGATGTTCGCCAATACTTCACCCTATATTTTGACAAACATGCACCGCGAGATACTCACTAAAGAACAAATCGAACTACTTCCCGTGATATCGAAATTCAAAGGAGATTTTGGGCTCGTCGGAGGTACTGCCGCAGCCTTGCACATAGGACATCGGCGCTCAATTGACTTCGATATGTTTTCATTAAAGTCATTTGTCAATGAGGATATACGAAAAATTTTGACAAGCGCATTTCCCATTGAACAAGAATTAGTAGATCGAGATGGCGAATATACCATCAAGATAAATAGTGTAAAAGCCACATTTTATCAGTATCGCATTCCCATTGATTTTCCGGATGTTTTTGAAAACTCGATGCGAGTAGCTGATCTCGTGACCATTGCCGCCATGAAGATCCATGCGTTAGGGAGTCGCGCCAAGTGGAAGGATTACGTTGATCTCTACTTCATTTTAAAAAACAAACATACCATAGATGAGCTGGATGCAAAGGCGCATGAGATTTTGCATGGTGAATTCAATGCACGTCTTTTTCGACAGCGACTTGCGCTATTTTTCGATATTCGCTACGACGAACAGGTGGAGTTTATGCCTGGATTTGAAGTCTCATCTCGCGAAATTAAAGAGTATTTACGAGAAGTGAGCTTAAGCTAAATAGCAAAAACCCTCATAAAATAAGGGTTTTTAGCGTATTGACAAATAGCACTCTACTGTGCTATACTATTATCATACTGAAATCAGGGTCCGGTTGAGGAGCTAGACCTTTGAAAACTCGATTTTTCGGCACGTGTGGCCACCCAGGCCATACGTGCCCTTTTGTTTGCTCGCGACAATCCCGTCGTGGTGCAAACCGATGAGGAGGAATATAAATGAAGAAGCTGGAAAAAATCGCTAACCTCATGATAGGGGCCGGAGCTGGCATCATGATGATGACCAGTGGCATCCTCGCCCTGGGGGAGCCGACCGGCTATCTGAACATCCAGATTCTCGTCTGGATCTCCCGCGGCACATGGGGACTCATGCTCCTTGGCGGAGTTCTCATGGCAGCAGCGAAAGACCGGGAGCACGCCCACCGCAAGGCGTAGCTCCGGGATCGTACAAAGATGGAGGAGCGCCGACGGAACTCCGTCGTGATTTGCTCCTCCCTCCGAACTGGAGCGTGAGTGGATGTTCTTTTACCATATCTCCTCAACCCCTCATGCTCCAATTCGGGGATGCCCGGTCGCTTGACTGGGCTTTTTTTATTTTTAAAAGCGAGTATGCTTAGAGGTAATGAGAAACCTCTACCATTGGTGTCTTGCGGTACTTGCGTCGATCATCTATGGATTTCCCTCCCATGACGTAAAGGTCATTGGGGTTACGGGAACCAAGGGAAAGTCTACGACGGCTTTTATGATCGCAAAAATCTTTGCCGATCAGGGCCTTCCCATCGCCATGATCAGCTCCCTGGGCTATCGGATCAAGGATCAGGAATGGCCAAATCTTCTCAAGATGACCATGCCGGGACGCTTTCGACTACAGCAGTTTATAGCAAAAGCCCGACGGGCGAAATGCCAGTATGTCGTTGTAGAAGTCACTTCCGAAGGAATCGCCCAGCATCGTCTCGTTGGCGTTCGTGTTGACTGTGCCGTGTTTACCAACTTACACAAGGAACACATTGAAAGCCACGGTGGTTTTGAACAATACAAAGAAGCCAAGAAAGTGCTATTTCACAAAACCAAGAACATCCACGTGATGAACGCTGAAAATCAGCATTCGGAGGAATTTTTGGCATTGCCCGCAATGAAAAAAATCAGTTTTGGTATGGAGCATGGCGATTTGAAACAGAATACCCTGGAGCTCCGTCTCAACCTAGCAGGTGAGTTCAATATCTACAACGCCCTCGCCGCAATGGGTGTTGCACATGCCTACGGACTGGATTCTTTGAAAGCGAAAGCGAGTGTTGAATCCATCGATCGCGTACCCGGACGAATGGAGTTTGTTGAACTAGGCCAACCATTTGAGGTTGTCGTTGATTACGCGCATACACCGGAATCGCTGGAGGGTGTTTACCAAACCCTCAAGCCAAAGAACGGCAAGCTGATTGCTGTTCTTGGAGCTGCAGGTGGGGGACGTGATACATGGAAAAGGCCAGTTTTTGGTGAGCTGGCTGATCGCTATTGTGATGAAATCGTTCTCACCAATGAAGATCCGTACGAAGAGGATCCGGAAAAAATACTCAATGAAATCGCTTCCGGAATTCGTACGTCAAAGGCAAAACGCATCATTGATCGCCGCGAAGCGATAGCCACTGCCATTGCGGATGCACAAGTGGGTGATGTTGTGGTGATCACCGGGAAGGGTTCTGAAACCTCCATGGCGGTGGCGGGAGGCAAGCATATTCCCTGGTCTGATCTTGGGGTTGCATCGGAGGTACTTCACATGCGATCATAGGGTATGAGATGGTTTTTTATTTTTGTTGTTCTGATTTCGTTTACGACAGCGGTTTTTTTCTTTGGTAAGCCATCGCCGAATGAGCCGGCGCACATCGGACTGCCGGAATCACGTTCCTATGTCATCACCTATCGTGATGGGGTATTCAGCCCTACGAATTTGAGGATCCGATCCCGCGATTCGATCACCTTTAGAAATGATTCACTCCGTGTGATTGCCATTCCCGAATTCAATTCTGGCGAAATAAGCCCGAGAGGTGATTATACGAGAGTTTTTTCTACGCCGGGGGTGTATTCATATACAAATCAATTTCAACCCAAGGAAGATGGTATGATAATAGTTCAATGACATGAAACTTACCTTTTATGGTGGAGCAGGCGATGTGACAGGAGCAAACTACCTTCTCGAAGAAGGAAATCTTCAGCTAATCGTGGATTGCGGCCTTCACCAGGGAAGCAAGTATGCCGAGGATCTCAACTACACGCCGTTTGCATACGAACCCAAGCTTATTGAATTTGTTTTTATCACCCACAGTCACATTGACCATATCGGGAGACTTCCAAAGCTCTACCGTGATGGATTTCGTGGGACGGTGTATGCGACGGATGCAACTGCGGATCTCATGGCGGTGGCATTGCCAGATAATATGTCTCATATCCTTCATGAGGCTGAACGTGATGGGCATGAGCCGTTGTTTGAACAAAGAGATCTCGATGGAATAATGAAGTTGGTGAGGGGGGTGGACTATGGTGAGAAGATTCCACTACGTGAAGGTGTTACGGCTACTCTTCACGATGCTGGGCATGTTCTGGGATCGGCAATTGTGGAAATTCAATGGCACGATAAAAAGATTTTCTTTTCCGGAGATTTGGGAAATCCTCCTACGCCACTTTTGCGGCCTACCGAATTCGTCCACGATGCAAATTATGTTGTTATGGAGTCTGCGTACGGTGATCGTGTACATGAGGCTCGTGAAGAACGTCGTGAAAAACTTGCTCAAATAATTCAGGAAACTATTGCTCGCAAGGGGACATTGATGATTCCCTCGTTTGCTTTGGAGCGCACCCAGGATTTGTTGTTTGAGCTCAATGAGTTGCGTCAGCAGAATAAAATTTCCTCCGTTCCCATATTTCTCGACAGCCCTTTGGCGATAAAACTGACAGGTGTGTATGAAAAATACTTCGGAAAAAATTCTTTTGATTTTCCCGGGATTGAATTTACCGCCACACCCGATGAGTCTAAACGCATAAATGATGTTCCCGCCCCCAAAATCATTATCGCCGGTTCGGGTATGAGTCAGGGGGGAAGAATTTTGCATCATGAACGGCGGTATCTTTCTGATCCCGTCAGTACCATTCTTTTTGTAGGTTACCAGGTAGATGGAAGTTTAGGCAGAAGAATACAACGGGGTGATCAGATGGTGACGATTTTTGGTGAAACCGTTGCTGTTCGCTGTCATGTAGAAACCGTGAGCGGGTATTCTGCTCATGCCGACCAGCCTGCACTCATGCACTGGGTGAAAGTCGCAAATTCAAATGGAAGCTTAAAAAAAGTATTTGTTGTGCAAGGCGAGGAACATACAGCCAAAACCCTGGCAAATCTCATCCGTGAAGAGCTCGATGTGAGTGCTCTTGCCCCTCAGCCCGGAGAGGTCGTAGAACTTTAGTATTGGCCCGCCTGGCCGCGAGGCTGGCACTCTTGACATGAGAGTGCCAACGCAGTAACCTGATCATATGGATATTCCAAAAGAACTACCATTAATTCCTCTCAAGAATGTTGTTTTATTTCCCCATGTGGCTATACCACTGTTGGTTCAGCGTCCAAAGTCAATGGGAAGTCTCGCCGAAGCGGTTGGAAAAGAACAACTTGCTGTTTTTGTTGCACAGAAAAATATCTACGACGACGTAGAACCAAAAGATCTTTTTACCGTGGGAACAGTGGGAAAAATCTTTGAAGTCCACCGTTTGCCGGACGGTTCTTCAAAGATCGATGTCGAAGGAATTGCGCGAGTACAGATCAAGAATTTTTCGCAGTTCGAACCATTTTTTACTGTTGAAGTTGAGGCCTTGCCGCAGACGATTCGCCACGATGTAGAAACCGAGGCCCTCATGCGTGCCACGGTAGAACAATTCAAGCAGCTTATTGAGGTTCGCAATATGCCGGCCATCTTGCCGGATCTTATGAACATTTTGAATCAGATCAAAGATCCCTACCAAATAGTCTATCTCATTACGATTAATTTAAATCTCGATTTAAAAGAGCAACAGGAAGTTCTTGAAATCGGCGATGCAGCCGAAGCTTTAAAAAAAATGAATTTCTATATTACCCGTGAATTGGAAATCATTGAAGCAGAAAAACGGGTAGTCAAAGAAACTCGGAAATCGCTTGGCAAAATGCAAAAAGAGGTTTTCTTACGCGAGCAGATGCGCAGTATCGAAAAAGAGTTGGGCATGGATAGTGAAAAAAGCGATATTGATACTATTCGAACGAAAATCAAAGAGGCACAGATGCCCAAGGACGTTGAGACCAAAGCGCTCAAGGAACTTGCTCGATTTGAAAAAATGCCGCCTTTCAGCCCGGAGATTTCCTATTTACGGACGTACTTAGATTGGCTCGTAGATCTGCCGTGGTCCAAGAAGAGTGGCGGAGAGATTGAACTTGCTGAAGCTGAAAAAATTCTCAATGAGGACCACTACGGTTTGAAAAAAGCGAAGGAACGTATAATCGAATATCTTGCTGTGCAGAAACAGGTGGGCAAAATCAAAGGTCCGATCTTGTGTCTTTTTGGTCCTCCCGGTGTAGGAAAGACCTCTATAGGAAAATCAATCGCTCGGGCACTGGGGAGAAAATTTGTCCGTATTTCCCTCGGCGGTCTTCGCGATGAAGCGGAAATTCGTGGACATCGTCGTACGTACGTGGGAGCGTTGCCGGGGCGCATCATACAGGGCATCAATACTGCCGGTACTTCAAACCCCGTCTTTATGCTCGACGAGATAGACAAGGTTGGTGTTGATTTTCGTGGCGATCCCTCGGCCGCTCTTTTGGAGGCACTGGATCCCGAGCAAAACTTTGCCTTTTCCGATCACTACCTTGAAGTTCCCTACGACCTGTCGGATGTATTTTTTATCGCAACGGCAAACCAACTCGATACCATCCCACCTGCACTCCGCGATCGCATGGAAATCATAGAATTTCCCGGCTACACCGAGCATGAAAAGCTCAACATTGCCAAAAACTACCTCATGCCAAAACAACTCAAGGAAAACGGACTCAATGCACCGGCGGTTTCCATTGCTGATGCGGCGATTGCTGACGTGATTCGCAAGCATACGCGTGAGGCTGGCGTGCGCGACCTTGAACGTCAAATCGCAACGATCTTGCGTAAAGTCACTCGGCAAACCGTCGAAAAGAAGATTAAAGGTAAGCTTGCTGTCACGCAAAAAATGCTTCATGGCTATCTTGGACCCGAAAAATATACCCATCAGATGGCGGAGACAAAAGATGAAGTGGGCGTAGCGACCGGTCTTGCATGGACGCCCGTAGGCGGTGAGGTACTTTCCATTGAGGCTTCGAAAATGCCCGGCAAAGGACGTCTTATTCTCACGGGTCATCTCGGGGACGTAATGAAGGAATCCGTAGAAGCTGCGCTCTCGTACGCGCGCAGCAAGGCGGCGAGTCTGGGCATCAAGCAGGATTTTTACAAAGAAGATATCCACATCCACGTGCCGTCAGGGGCGATCCGAAAAGACGGCCCATCTGCTGGTGTGGCCATGGCAAGCGCTATCATTTCCCTCATGACCAACCGCCCACTACGTAAAGATGTGGCGATGACCGGAGAGATCACTCTTCGTGGAAAAGTACTTGAAATCGGCGGCGTCAAAGAAAAAGTGCTCGCGGCACATCGTGCCGGTGTGAAGATTGTTATTTTGCCACAGGAGAACAAAAAAGATGTCGAAGAAGATATTCCGAGAGAAATCCGTCGCGATCTCAAATTTAAATTTGTCAAAACCATCGACAACGTCCTCTCGATCGCGATCAAGAACCATCTCTTTAAAGCGTAGTTGCTTTATCCATATTTCTCAAAAAGATTCATTGCCGATTCTTTCTCATGTCAGCTGGGCAAAGGAACTCACCGAGCCCTCAATAGATTCAGGTTGGGTACACTTTACAGATCATCGGGTGTTGAGGACAGCAACAAAACGTAGAGTATTCAAGCAAAATCAATTTGACGCTCTTTGGGGACGGAGCTACAATAGAGACATGAAGAAAAAAATGACCATCGAGGATTTAGCACGAATGCATGTTTTGGCAAAAAAAGTTGATAGAAGAGAAATCTTAGAACTAAAACATAAAATTGCATGATTGAACTCATCGTTCTCAAGCGGCTACTGATGGCGCTTCTCCTCGGGGCGATTATTGGGTATGAACGACAGCGTGCGCATAAAGCGGCCGGGTTGCGGACGCATATGCTCGTGTGTGTTTCCACAGCGCTCGTTACCATAGTTGCGATGTATGCGTTCGAAGAAATGGGCGGTGCTAATCCAGAATCGAGCGCGCGTATAATTTCGGGCATTTTGACCGGAATCGGATTTATTGGTGGAGGCGCAATTCTGCGGAATGAGTCGCGAGTTTCCGGCTTGACCACGGCGGCCAGTCTTCTAACCGTCGCAACGATCGGTATCGCGGTCGGTGTCGGGTTTACCTATGCAGCGATTGCGGTGACGCTTGTGAGCTATATCATCTTGACGTTGTTTTGGCGTATTGAGTCGAAGATTGAAGGCTATGAATCTCGGGATGAATAATTTTTGGTACGCAGTTGCCCTGCTCGTTGCTTCTATCATTGGCATAGGTTTTTTTGGCATACCGTACACCTTTGCGCAGACGGGATTTGGCATCAGCTTGATTATTTTTGTTGTGTTGACTGGTCTTGTTTTGCTTACGAGTCTGTTGTACGGAGAGGTCATCTTGCGGACACATAGCCGGCATCAATTTGTCGGTTTTGTACACGCCTATCTTGGGCCTTGGGCTCGCCGCATCAACCTCTTTACGTTTTGGGTTTCCGTTTATGGAGCTATTATCGGTATTTTGATTATTAACGGGCAGTTTTTGAGCACCATCATCGGCTCATTTGGTTTTCACATGAGTCCGGTTGCACTCAGCATGGTGTTCTTGATACTTGCCACCATACTTGTATATGCGGGATTAAAAACTGTTTCTCATGTTGATTTTTTTGTGATGGTGGCCGCCATTGCGATCATCCTGCTTCTGGTCATTGTGGGTATGCCGGAAATCAAGGCCGATCATTTTACGTTCGCCACCGGACTTCCTTGGTTTTTACCCTTTGGCGTGATTCTTTTTTCTCTCAATGGAACTCAGGGAATTCCTCTGGTTCGTGAAGCTCTCATTGGTAGAGAGCATTTATTTCGGCGGGCGCTTATGTATGGAACGCTTATTCCCGCTGGTGCTTACTTGATGTTCACGATTGCTGTTTTGGGTATCTCCGGTCCGGGAACCGTTCCCGAAGGAATTCCCGGTCTTGTCGGACATCTCGGGTCATGGGTTGTTGTCATAGGGTCGCTTTTTGGCTTTCTGACATCATCAACTATTTTTCTGAGCATTGTCACTGCATTTCGTACCTCGCTTCGAGAAGATCTTCATTTGCGACGGCGGGGAGATTTTTTACTACCGCTTCTTCCGCCGGTGATTTTGTTTTTGCTTGGTGTGCAAAACTTTATTGAAATCATTGGTCTCGTTGGAGGAGTGGCAGTGAGCATTGATATGATCTTGCTCCTGTTCGTATACGCAAAAGCAAAAGATCATGGCACGCGCATTCCCGAATATTCCATGAATATCCCAAATTCTGTGCTCTATGGTATGATGCTCTTGTTCGCATGTGGCGCACTCTACACACTTATTGCTTGAGGTGGTTATTTCCGGTATTCGTTTTTTCCGTGCCTTTTCAGGCGCGTTTTGTTCTTGGATCGTGGACGCAACCCTTCAATGAATGGACGAGCGCGTTTTTGTGGGGAACGGATATTTTATTTGTTCTTCTCATAATTTTCAATTTCCAATTTTCAATTTCCAAAAAAGACTTGTTGCTGTTTGCCTTTTTGGCAATCGCGGCGATTTCTATTTCCCAGGCTCTCATTCCCGCTGTTTCATGGTATCGGTTTGCGAAATTGCTTGAATACATACTTCTTTTTTTCTTCGTGCGGCAGCAAAAGCTTTCTCCACTCGTATACAAGGCCGTTGTGGCTTCAGCTCTATTGCAATCGCTGATCGCCATCGTCCAATATGTCGTTCAACATGATCTTGGCTTGCGCCTCCTTGGCGAGAGTGTACTTGATCCCCATGGTCAAGGCGTTGCGGTGGTCGCTGCAAATTCTCAGACGTACCTTCGCGCCTATGGCACGACGCCACATCCCAATATTCTTGCAACATGGCTCATGCTGGGAATTTGGGCTCTGTGGGCATGGAGGCCAAAATGGCACCTATTCGTACTTCCTGTTTTGCTTGTTTCACTATTTCTGACTTTTTCCCGCACTGCCATCGCCGTGTGGGTCTTGTGTTCGATGATTATGTGGTTCTTTCACCGTCGAGACCCTCTCAAGATCATTGCGGTCACCGCTGTAGTTGGTTTTCTTTTCGCAATCAGTTTTTGGCCTCAAGTGTATTCTCGTTTACATATTTCTTCTAGCGATGAAGCTGTTTCGCAAAGAGTATTTTACAATGATATAGCCGGAAAAAATATACTAACCGTTGGCAACGGCATTGGCCAGTTTGTTCCAAATCTTATGCAGAAGCTTCCTCTCTATCCTGATTTTATCTACCAGCCTGCGCACAATATGTTCTTGCTCATGATGAACGAAATAGGAATTTTGGGATTGGCAACTTTTTTACTATGGCTTTTTGTTGCTGTTCGGAAGTCTCACGTCTTGTTGGCAATTATCTTGTTGGCGGTATTTGATCACTATTTTTGGACACTTCAGCAAGGGGGATTAATCATGTGGGGATTGTTGGGATTTTTTGTTCGTGATAGAATACAAGAGCCAACTTATGAGCAAGAAAATCCTTCTATTTCCTAGTGTTTTCTTCTTTTTTGTGGTTTCCGTTTCTTCCGCGCAAGCAGCATCGGACTCCAACCGGTATCTCATCCACTCTTCAAGTAGTTTTTCTCGAAAAGCTTTGGGAACCGTTCGCCATGATTTTGGCGATAGCTTTAGCGTCGAACTCAACGGTTTTCAGTTTCGCATGGCCAAAATGCTCAAGCTAGATATTGAAAAAGTTCCGGCTCTGTATATTTCGGCTCACGGTAATGGCCAAGCAACGACTGCAATCGTTGCATCTGATACTATAGTAGACGTTGCCGTGCTTGACACGGCGACTTCCCACGGCATTTCTGTCATGGATATCATCGGTGAACGCTCCCGTTTGTATGAAGTGTGCAATAGTCGTGGTGTTTGTTTTGCCGATGATGTTGCGGTCGCAATCAGAAATGCTGTTCATGATGGAGCAGACGTTATCAATATGAGTTTTGGGGCGGAAGACGCAAACGATCTTATGGATGCCGCTATTAATGCTGCTGCACGCGAAGGAGTATTGCTTGTTGCAGCCGCAGGAAATAATGGACCATTTCTCGACACAGTAGAGTATCCCGCAAGCCACCCCTCGGTCGTTTCCGTGGGAGCGCTTACCCGTGAAGGTGATGTGGCAGAATGGAGTTCTCGAGGGGATGTGGACGTTTGGGAAATAGGTGAATATGAAAATGTTGCCGGAACTTCAATTGCTTCAGCATACTTCACCGCGCGCCAAGTTCATCTTTTGGAACAATGATAAATCGAGTCATACGATACCTTATCGCTTATGACTTTGTGCTCAACTTTGCGTTTGGGCTTTTGTCGCCGATTTTTGCTATTTTTGTATTGCAAAGAATCGCAGGTGATAATATTCGTGTTGTCGGCACGGCCATAAGTATTTACTGGCTTGCTCGTATTCTTTCCACGACACCACTTTCTCGTTTTATGGATAAAACCGACGGGGAACGCGACGAGTTTTACTTTACGATCATTGGTACAATCATCACCTCCACGGTACCGATTCTCCTCATTTTTGCCGATGTACCCTGGCATCTGTATCTCATCCAATTCATCCATGGACTTTCAAACTCCATGGCGGTGCCGGGATGGCGGATTTTGTTTACTGATCATATTGATAAAGACAAAGTCGGTTACGAGTGGTCGGTTGAAGATATTGCCATTGGTATTGCAGTGGGTTCGAGTGGTTACCTTGGCGCATTGCTGGCCGACAAATTTGGATTTGAGACGGTACTCATATTGCTAGCAGGCCTTGGCTACATGGCGGCAATCTTGCTGGTTCCGCTGTCGCCGGAATTTAAGCGTCTCAAGGAACTCCGCCGCGAACATCGCATGGCCGATATCCGTCACCGCAGGGAGCATGCTGTACATCCATCGCATCACGTGAAATAATTTATATTATGGCTTTTCGGATTATGCTTGCTGGCGGGGGGAGTGGGGGACATGTATATCCTCTTGTTGCCATTGCTGAAGAAATCAAACGTCTTGCGCCGGAGTACCACAAGCATGTTCGCATGCGGTTTATTGGCGACGGCGTTCTCTTGGCGCAGGAGGCGAAAAAAACTGGTGTTTCATGTTGTTTGATCCTTGCACCGAAATGGCGACGCTACAAAAGTGGTAAAAATTTTTTGGATATTCTCAAAGTCCCTGTCGCACTTCTTCAATCTCTTTTTTATGTTTGGACCTACATGCCCGATGTCATGCTCGTAAAGGGCGGTTATGCGGCATTTTTTCCGGCACTTGCGGCTCGGCTCATGTTTATCCCTCTGGTGGTGCATGAGTCGGACTCTGTCCCCGGCAAAACAAACGCCTACTGGGGGCGACATGCGCGGCGCGTATTTGTCTCATTTGAGCATGCGGCGCAATTTTTTTCCTCCGGACAGGCGGAACTCGTCGGGCAACCAATTCGTCACGAATTTCGTGCTCTTCCTGCAATAAAGCCCCATGACAAGCCCATTGTCTTTGTTACGGGAGGGAGTCAAGGCGCGCAGGCCATCAACGAAATTGTTGACCTAGCTATGGCGGAACTTTCCAAGTCTTTCCATGTCATTCATCAGCGTGATGGATCCTGGGATGCAGAGCAAATGGCCCAGGCTTATGCGGATGCGGATGTCATCGTATCGCGCGCAGGATCGGCAATATTTGAAATCGCAGCCGTTGGAAAACCCGCCGTTCTGATTCCCCTCGATGGCTCCGCACAACAACACCAGCTTTTCAATGCGGAGGAATTTTCCGGGCATGGTGCGATTGTGGTTCCGCAAGCCAACCTTCAACCCCACATCCTCATCCATGAGATCCAGCGGGCTTATGATGAGAGGGAAAAGCGAAGCCTCGCGATAAGAGCTTTTGCAAAGCCCGACGCCGCAATGATCATAGCAAAAGAACTTCTTACCGCACGACGATGACTATCCTAGGATTCAATACCATTGCCCTTTCGCCTGGATCCTATCTTTTTCATGGACAGGAAATGATTGGGAAAAAGTCGTTCTCGCTGCAGCTTGCACGTGATCTTGCTGATTCTGCCGACATCATCATGGTGCAATCTGATATTGATTCTGTGAGGGAGATGAAGCGTTTTCTATCATTGAGCCCTCTCAATGGCGATTACAAAATCGCGATTGTTGACAATGCGCATAACATGCAAGAAGAAGCGCAAAACGCGCTGCTCAAAATTCTCGAAGAACCAACCGCGAGCTCTATTCTCATTCTTATTTCTTCACAACCCGAATCTTTACTCCAAACAATTACATCTCGTTGCCGACAGATATTTTTTCCTCCCCACAAACCGGAAACAGTACGTGCGTTTTTGAAAGAAAGGTCATTCACCAAAGAACAGGAAGATTTTTTGGTGCAGTTTTGTAACGGAAGTATCGGCCTTTTGGCGAATCAGGAAAATATCAAGGAATTCATTCAGGAATATAGTGTCCTTGCAAAAGCTACGCTTGATCAAAAGTTTACGCTTGCCAAAAAACTCGCGGACGACGAGAAGCTTCAGCAAAAAATTCTCTATTGGATGCTCTACTTGCGATCAAAAAACATCTACAAGCCGTTACAAGGACTTCTCGCGCTTCACAAGACTATCTCGCAACCACAATTCAATAAGCAATTGGCTTTAGAAAATTTTATGCTACAGTTATTATGATGGACAAAACCAAATTTGATCATATAGTAGATTTTTATAAATCGGACATCTCTTCGGTTCGTACGGGCCGTGCGACGCCGGCGCTCGTCGAGGATGTCGCAGTAGATGCGTACGGACAAAAAATGACCATCAAAGAGCTAGCTTCAATCAGTACGCCGGAGCCGCGCACGGTGGTAATTCAACCGTGGGACAAGGGCGTCCTGGAGAATATTGTTTCCGGCATTCAGAAGAGTAGTGTTGGGCTTGCCCCGATCGTGGACGGCGACCTCATCCGACTCTCCGTTCCTGCGCTTACCGAGGAGCGGCGAAAAGAGTTTATCAAGATCGTCAAGCAGAAAACAGAAGAAGCGAAAATCAAAATCCGCCGTGTTCGCGAGGAACTACACAAGTCATTTGATGACATGAGCAAGGATGAAGCGTTCCGCGCAAAAGAAGATCTCCAAAAAATCGTGGACGAATACAATCACAAACTCGAAGAACTCGAAAAGAAAAAAGAATGGGAGTTGATGCAATGACATCGAGTTTGACTCGGTGTTTTTGTTTGGCGTATAATGCATCATGCACAAGATTAATAGGAAAACGAGGGTAGAAGTGTTGCTAGAGCAAAATAATAGCGATATCAAAGCTGTTCTTGAATATGTAAGCATACTTCCTGGAATGAAAAAGACTTTGGATCAACACACTAAACAGCTCGAGAAAATTACTGATGACGTAGAGGCAATTAAGGTGGGTCAGAAAGGGTTTGAAGAGCGATTGACGAAGGTTGAAACAAAACTCGAACGCCGTTTGCTGAAAACGGCATGACCGTTCTTATTTTTCTCATCGTTTTGTCGGTGATCATTTTTGTCCACGAGTTGGGGCATTTTGTGATGGCGAAGCGGGCGGGGATGAAAGTCGAAGAATTTGGATTTGGATTCCCACCGCGACTGTGGGGGTACAAGCCGAAAGACAGCGAGACGACCTATACTATTAATGCGATCCCGTTCGGTGGGTTTGTAAAAATTCTCGGAGAAGACGGAGAATCCAAAGACAACCGTAGTTTCACGGCAAAAAAGTTCTGGCCGCGCGTCAGCGTCATCATTGCCGGCGTGGTGATGAATTTTCTCCTCGCCGCCGTGCTCTTTAGTATCGTGAATGGTATTGGTAGCGAAGCAAAAATATTAATCACTGCCGTTGCAAAAGACAGCCCCGCGTATACCGCCGGAATTCGCATGGGTGATGAACTCATTGGGTTTGAGAGCATTGACGCTGTGCAGTATTATATTGCTCAACACAAAGGTGAGGAAATCACACTTCAACTCTCACGTGGTTCGGTAAAGCTCACACCTCGTGAAAATCCACCTCCCGGGGAAGGCGCAATCGGTATTGCATTTACCAAAACGGAAGCAGTTTCCTATTCCTGGTATGAATCTATTGTGTTTGGCTTTCGAGACGCGGCGGTGGGTGTATGGATGATTCTCAAGGGATTTGGGACGATTATAAAAAATCTGTTTATCACGGGCAAGGCGGGAGTGGAGCTTGCCGGTCCGGTGGGAATCGCGATTATTTCCGGTCAGGCCGCACGTTTAGGCTTGGTCTATTTGCTTCAATTTGTTGCCGTCATTTCACTGAATCTTGCGGTTATCAACATTGTTCCATTTCCGGCTCTGGACGGTGGACGGTTGCTGTTTCTGATCATAGAAAAAATCAAAGGCAGTCCGCTTCCCAAACGCCTCGAGAACGGCTTTAACACCGTTGGCTTTATTTTCCTCCTGCTCCTGATGTTTTATATTACGACAAAGGATGTGCTAAAATTCTTCTAGTATGAGATTATCTAATCTATTCACTCGCACCACCCGCGAGAATCCTGCTGATGAAGTGTCGGTCAATGCACAATTGCTTGAACGGGCGGGGTTTGTGTATAAAAACAACGCTGGCATCTATTCGTATTTACCTCTTGGATGGCGCGTGATTGAAAAAATTAAAAAAATAATAAAAGAAGAAATGGATGCGGTTGGGGGTACTGAAGTACTCATGCCAGCGTTGATTGATAAAAAATACTATGAGGCCGCCGGACGGGCTGATATAAAAGTGGGTTTTAAGACAGGAGATGATCAGTTTATTCTTGGCTGGTCACACGAAGAAATATTGACGTCGATGGTCGGGAGGTACTTGAGTTCCTACAAGGATTTGCCATCTTCCATTTATCAAATTCAGACAAAATTTAGAAACGAAGCCCGGGCAAAATCGGGTCTCCTTCGTGGCCGCGAGTTCATGATGAAAGATATGTATAGTTTTCATGCCAATGAGCATGATTTTTTGGAATATTACGAAAAAGTTGGGCGGGCCTACCAGAATGTATTTGAACGATGCGGCCTCAAGGCATACTACACGCTTGCGGCGGGCGGGGATTTTACAGCGAGCAATACCCATGAATTCCAGGTTTTGACAAAGTCCGGAGAGGATTTAATTTTGCTCTGTCCGAAGTGCAGTTGGGCGATCAACAAGGAAATTGCCAATATGACGATTTGTCCAAAGTGCGGTGAGGAGCTTATCGAAGAGAAATCCATTGAAGCTGGAAATATTTTTCCACTGGGAACAAAGTACAGCAAAGCGCTCGGTTTGCAGTTCACTGATGAGAAAGGAGAAAAACAGCATGTCATCATGGGTTGCTATGGTATCGGTATTTCGAGGCTTTTGGGGACGATCGTAGAGGTTCATCATGATGATAGAGGCATGATGTGGCCAGACACTGTGTCGCCATTCAAAGTGCATCTCGTTGCGCTACCTGGCGGGGACGATGAGGCAGAAAAAATATATAGCGAAGGCATGTTGTATGATGATCGCCAAGATAAAACTGCCGGTGAGAAATTTGCCGATGCCGATCTCATTGGTTGTCCGATTCGCGTTGTAGTGAGCAAGAAAACCTTGGAACAAAATTCTGTTGAAGTAAAACAACGCGCCGAAAAGGAATTCACGCTCATCCCCTTGACACAAATCCACGAAATGCTAAAGTAATCGACGAACCTAGAAAACAGTCTCTCGAATAGGTGTTTGCCTGTTCTTTCAATACTATTCGAGACTGTTTTCTAGGTTTTTTGCTTGTTGATCATTTTTTTGATAGGGTACGCACATGCTCAATAAGTTTTTCGGCTTGTTCTCAAAAGATATCGGTATTGACCTAGGAACGGCCAATACGCTCGTATATGTGAAAAATGAAGGTATTATCATTAACGAGCCCTCGATTGTTGCACTCAACCAAAAGACGGGACAAATTTTAGCCATCGGACAGGAAGCTCGAAAAATGGTCGGAAGAACACCGGCATTCATAGCTGTCACGAAACCACTCATTGCGGGAGTAGTTTCTGATTTTGAGGTGACTGAACAAATGCTCAAATATTTCATTGATCGCGCACATCAAAAATCATTCACGCTTGCTCCGCGACCTCGAGTTGTCATTGGTATTCCTTCGAGTATCACCGAAGTGGAAAAAAAAGCGGTAGAAGATGCCGCATACAATGCCGGTGCCCGCGAGGTATACCTGATTGAGGAGCCAATGGCTGCGGCTCTCGGTGCCCGACTTCCTGTGCAGGAAGCCGCCGCGAACTTTATCGTTGATATAGGAGGTGGAACCACGGATGTCGCCATGATCTCCATGGGAGGTGTTGTTGCATCCCGATCGTTGAAAATTGCTGGAGATCGGCTTACGCAAAATATTTCCCAATTTGTGCGTGAGGAGCACAACATGCTCATTGGCGAGACCACGACTGAAACGATCAAGACCACCATTGGCTCTGCCTATCCGCTGGCCGAGGAGCAGACCATGCGCATTCGTGGGAGGGACGTTCTCACCGGTTTACCAAAGGAGATGACGATCACTTCTCAAGAAGTCCGCAAGGCAATGCATTCCTCTATTCGCTCGATCGTCGTTTCCATCAAGAGTACGATAGAAGAAACACCGCCAGAACTTATTGCTGATCTCATAAACCGAAGTATTATTTTGACCGGAGGCGGCAGCTTGCTCCGTGGTCTCGACGAACTTATCCACCATGAGACAAATCTTCCTGTTCAAATTATTGATGATCCTCTTACGTCCGTCGTGCGTGGATGTGGAATGGTTCTCGAGCACATTGAAGAGTTAAAACCTATTCTCGTATGGTCGGCAAAAGAAGCATATATTTAAATTTTCTTTTTCTCCTGTTGGCGTGTGGAATTGTTTTTTTTCTCAATGCCGCTGTTTTGCATAATATTCTTCCCGACCGTATGTATCGCGTGCTTGGGCTAGTTGTCAAAAAAGATGTGCGAGTGATCGGGGAATCCATCGCTTCAGAAGCGCTTGAGCGTGAGAACGCCATCTTACGGAAACAGTTGGATGTTGCACAAAAAATTTCCCGAACACTGAAGCTCGCGAACATTATTTCTATCGAGCGGACCATTCTCGTTTCGACGATTGTTATTGATTTGGGCGTTGCAGATGGTATCGAGGAGGGGATGGTCGTGATTGGCTCCGGAAACGTGCTCACCGGCAGGGTGAGCGAAGTTTTTGAGCACACCTCGCGCGTGATACTTGTCGATGATCCGCGCATCATCGTGAGTGTCCGCCTTCAGGGAACTTCGCTTCTTGCCGAGTCACGTGGAAATCGCAGCAATCGAATTGATCTGAACCTCGTCGCACACAACGAAACGGTGCACGTTGATGATACGATTGTCACGAGCGGATTGGACCAGTTTCCCGAGGGATTGGCCGTGGGATGGGTTACCGATGTCCAGCCCGGCGACAACAGCCTTTTCCAAAAAATTTCTGGATCGGTGTTTTTTAATTTTTATGAAAGTCCACTACTTTTTGTTATTTTTTAGTCTTGGTTTCATCCTGGATCAGTTCGGGAGTCTCCTTTTTCCTGGACGATTGTGGGTGACGCCACTGGTTCTGATCGCCTGCATGATTGCGGATAGATTGTTGTATCAGCATCTTTTGGTTTTCCTTTTCTGTGCGATCATCATGGATCTTTTTTCAGGACTGCCATTTGGGTTGACGACCATGATGTTTGTCATTTTTGGCCTTTGCATTGAGGTTTTGCGCAAATGGATTAGGATATAGATATGTTACCAAAAAAGTACAACGTACAGCGGCTCGAGGAAGAGGCCGTAAGTCCGGAAGAAACGCTTTTGGACACGGAGAGCAGACATTCGGCGGTTGAACTGCCCATCAGCCGCAACGTGGTTCGCGCCCTCTATGGCATAGTAGGATTGGTGATGCTTGGTTTTCTCGTGCAGGCGTTCCAACTCCAAATTGTTGAAGGAAAAACGTTTGCACTCCTTGCTGATCAAAGTCGATTTAATCGCTACCCGGTGCCGTCCTTGCGCGGAGTCATATATGACAGAAACGGAAAGCCCATCGTGGAAAATGAACCTGTTTTCGACTTGGTCGCCGTACGCAGTGAACTCAACGATGAGGAGCTTCTTGAGGGGCATCAGCATGAGGGAGTTTTTGTAGTAAAAAAAAATATTCCCAAAGAAGAAGCTATTCGTCTTCAAGTTGCTGAACAGCCGGGTTTGTATGTTGCCACCTATGCTCGAAGGTCGTATGTGTATGGAAAAGCGTTTGGACACGTGGCGGGCTATACGTCGCAAGTCACGCCCGATGATATTCTTGAAAATGATTCGTTTCATTTACAGGAGCGTACGGGGCGTATAGGACTTGAAGCATTTTATGATTCCATCATTAGGGGAGAAGGATATGAAATATTTCTCAATCCTGAAACGATTCGGACACAATCTCCCATTTCAGGTCAGAGTATTTTTACCACGTTGGATATTGATGTTCAGCTAAATCTATTTGCATCGGTTGATGCGGTATTTCGTTCTGCGGGCGTCCGGCGGGGCGCGGCGATTGTGCAAAACGTAAAGACGGGCGAGGTGCTTGGCATTGTGAGTATGCCTACGTTTGATCCAAACGATATCACCGGAGAAGTTCTGCAAAATCAAGATCATCCTTTGTTCAATAGGGTTATTAGCGGTCTTTACAGTCCCGGGTCAACAATTAAACCCCTTTACGCTCTCGTTGGACTTACGGAAGGCGTCGTTAATCCTTCGACGACGATTTTTGCGGATGGAGCCATTGAAGTGCAAAGCGAGGTCGATTCGTCGCAGTATTTTACTTTTCGAGATTGGAAGGTGCATGGGTGGACTGATATCTATAAAGCGATCGCGGATTCCGTCGATGTCTATTTTTATGCGCTTGGCGGGGGGTATGGGGAAATTCGAGGTGTCGGTATCGATGTGATTGAAAAGTATTTGCGGTCAGCGCACGCCGATCAGAAAACAGGTATTGATCTTCCGTTTGAAACAAAGGGGTTTGTGCCTTCAAAAAAATGGAAGAGAGAAACGAAGAATGATTCTTGGTATATTGGAGACACCTACAACGTTTCCATAGGACAAGGCGACCTTCTGGTGACTCCCCTATGGCTTAATACGTATATTGGGGCAATTGCAAACGGTGGGAAACTCATGAAACCGTACATCGTACAGAGTGAGCCTGAAGTTGTGGGAACGTTGCCGTTTGATGAAAAAACGATGGCGATTGTGCGCAAGGGAATGCGCCAAACCATTACAGACGGCACGGGACAATTGCTCAAAGATTTGCCAAAGCCTGTTGCCGCAAAGACGGGAACTGCTCAAGTTACGGGCCGGGGTTTGAATTCTCTTTTTGTCGTCTACGGTCCTACCGATGATCCGGAAATTGTCATGACGATACTGGTAGAAAATATCCCACAAAGCCAATCTCTTGCCATGCAGGTTGCACGCCAGTTTTTAATGTGGTATTTTACTCGGTAGACATGACACAATATTTTTCTGCTGAAGGTCTAGAAAAGCTTAAACAAGAGTTGGCTGAACGCGAAGGAACCATTCGTGCCGAGATAGCTCGGCGTATTTTGGATGCAAAAGAACTGGGTGATCTTTCCGAGAATGCGGAATATGCAGAAGCAAGAGAATCGCAAGGGATGAATGAAGGGAGAATTCAAGAACTGCAAGATATCATCAAAAACGCCATCGTCATCGGGCCGAACCAGCAAAACAAAACCGTCATGGTTGGTTCTACAGTGAGTGTAAAATTCAATGGCAATGAACGGCAATTTACCATTGTTGGTCCGTCGGAGTCCAATCCTACGCAAGGCTTTATTTCCAACGAATCTCCGCTGGGTATGGCATTTATCGGCAAAAAAAAGGGAGAAGAGTTTGAAGTTCTCGTTCCCAGTGGTAAAATGAAGTATAAGATTTTAGATATCAAGTAATGCCACTGGATGAAATCAAGCAAGCTCGGCTTGAAAAATTAAAGAAGATCGAAGATCCCTACCCCACGCATACATCGCGTACGCATACGATTGCGCAAGCCGATGGTGAGGACGTTTTGATTTTGGTGGGTCGTGTGATGGCAATGCGGGGCCACGGAGCGATCACGTTTATGGATTTGCGGGATGGGACGGGATCAATTCAACTTTTTCTTGAAGGCGAGAAAAATCTCATAGACATTGGGGATTTTATAGAAGCCGAAGGAAAGCTTTTTATCACAAAAGCTGGCGAGAAAACCCTCCGCGTCTCGAGCTGGAAGATGCTCGCAAAATCTCTCCTCCCACTTCCTGAAAAATGGCACGGATTGCAGGATGTCGAAGAGCGCTATCGCAAGCGTTACCTGGATTTGCTCATGAATCCGGAGACCAAGGCCATTTTTGAACAGCGGGCGTTGATTATCCAGAAAATGAGAACTTTTCTCCTAGAACATCATTTCGTAGAAGTGCAAACTCCTACGCTACAGCCTCTCTATGGCGGTGCGTCGGCGCGGCCGTTTAAGACGCACATGAACGCCTTGGATATGGATTTATTTTTGCGGATAGCCCCGGAGCTTTATCTTAAGCGATTATTGGTGGGGGGTTTTGAGCGTGTGTTTGAATTTACAACTAATTTTCGCAATGAAGGCATGGATCGGGAGCACAATCCGGAATTTTCCGCCGTGGAGTTTTATATTGCATACAAAGATTACGAATGGGGAATGGATTTTATTGAGGATTTGCTGTGCACGATTGCACCGGAAAAATTCAAAAAACCCTTCAAAAGAATTAGATATGCCGAGCTTATGCAACCGTATAATTCATTGGAAGACGAAGTTTTCAAAGAGAAAGTACGCCATACGCTCATCCAGCCAACATTTGTCTACGATTATCCAAAAGACATGTTCCCGCTGGCAAAAGACGTATTTCAGTTTTATGCAGGAGGGTTTGAATTGGTTAAGGCGTTCAGTGAACTCAATGATCCGATTGACCAGCGCGAGCGTTTTGCTGCACAGGAAAATTTGAGAGCGAAGGGCGATGAGGAAGCACAACGTATGGATGAGGATTTTATTGAAGCACTCGAATATGGTATGCCGCCAGCCGCAGGTTTTGGCATCGGCCTGGATCGTTTGATTGCCTATTTGACCGACTCTCACTCCATCCGGGAAGTAATCCTGTTTCCGTTGATGAAACGAAAGAAAGACGAATAAAAAGCCAAAACCCCGTCGTACAGACCGGGGCGGCCGCGCGCGGGGTTGGGTGGTACTAGAAATGCGAGTAGGGATCTAGACGTCGCATGTCACTCTTGAGCTCAGAAAATCGACCCGGATAGAGTCGGTCAAGCTCTTGGATGACCTCCAGGACTTCGCCGAAATCCGGACCATCGGCAAGCCACGCTCGAATCCTACTTTCAATTATGCGCTTCGAGGCGCTTCTGTCCTGGGAGAGTTTTCGGAGCTGTTCTTTCATATCTCTCCTCTCGCTTCCTGACGGGTGGAAGCTACGATATATAACGTAGCAACTGTCAATAAGTGACAGTGAGCCTCCCGCTCAAAAAACGAAGCCCCGTTCAACACTCTGTCGAACGGGGGTTCGACTAGCGCGAGCGGGGCAGGGCGGGGGAGCAATCTTCATTGAAGTCCTCCAATGGTTTTATAAATAGCATGAAAAATATGTACTGTCAAGCATAAAAAATGACGCCGCCCCGCTATGGTCGACTGTGGTTAAGTCGTTCAGCGGGGCGTGGAACCTTCCTCCTTCAGAAGCTCTAGATGTCCGATTACTTGCTGGTCTTTCCACCAGCGTGCCGCCTTTCCGATCACTTCTCCCTCTAGTACCCACCACTGGGAGTTGATGAAGGGAAACGGACATCGAATTCGATGCAGCGTGTAGATGCCTGGCTGTAACAGATGTGTCCGCGCATCGGAGAGATCGGAGGCATCGATGAGCTCCAGGGGGTACTTCGTTCTGACCTTCATGGGACCCTCCTTGGGATTCCAAGAATACGATATTTGTGCTAAATTTACAAGATCATGCTTGATATCAAATTTATTCGCGAAAACCCCGACATCGTAAAGCAAGCGGCGAAAAACAAAAACGTTGCCGTTGATATTGATAAACTTCTCGCACTTGATGAGCGCCGGAGACATTTGCAAGGGGAACTTGATCAGGCAAATAGCTTTCGCAATGCCATTGCTGATGCGTCAAAGAGCGGGAAGCCCAGCCCCGATCAAATCGCCGAAGGCAAAAAATATAAAGAGCAAGCGAGTACGCTTGAGGGAGAGTTGAAGATCGTAGAAACTGAATTTCATGAGCTCATGCTCATGGTGCCGCAAATTTCAGATCCATCAGTGCCTGAAGGTGCGAAGGATGATGATAACAAAGAAATCCGAACATGGGGCGAAATTCCAAGCTTTGATTTTGAACCAAAAGATTATATGGCCATCATGGAGTCATTGGATTTGGTGGATGTGGAACGTGGCGCAAAAGTTTCCGGCTTCCGCGGCTATTTTCTCAAAAATGAAGCTGTTCTGCTTTCGCAGGCATTGTGGATGTTCGCGCTTTCCCAGCTTATAAAAAAAGGCTTTACACCGATTATCGCTCCCGCCATTGCAAAAGAGTTGGCATTTCGTGGTACAGGCTGGTTACCGCAAGGGAAAGATGAGATATACAAAATAGGGGAGGACGAATTTTTGATCGGAACTTCAGAAGTTTCCGTCATGGCATACCATAGCGATGAAATTTTGAAAGAAAGCGATCTTCCAAAAAAATACGTTGCATTCTCGCCTTGTTTTCGCTCCGAAGCCGGGTCATATGGCAAAGATACGAAAGGCATCCTTCGTGTACATGAATTTTATAAAATCGAGCAAGTCATTCTTGGCAAGGCCGATCATGAGGATTCGGTGCAGTGGCATGAAGAAATTACCAAAAATTCTGAAGAACTTGTCCAGGCTTTGAATCTACCCTATCGGGTTGTACTGAATTGTGCAGGAGATCTGGGGCTTGGCCAGGTCAAAAAATACGATATTGAAACGTGGCTTCCGTCGCAACAGCGCTACCGCGAAACGCACTCGGCCTCCTATTTTCATGACTTTCAGACACGCCGGTTGAATATCAAATATCGAGACAACAAAGGTGATACGCAGTTTGCCTACTCACTCAACAACACCGCCATTGCCACCCCGCGAATTCTAGCCAACATCCTAGAGAACTACCAGACTAAATCGGGAACCGTCAAAATCCCCGAAATTCTCAAGCCCTGGATGATGGGCTGTGACGAAATATTCCCGCCGTCCACTTCGTGAAAGTTTTGTCTCGATCTCCGGATGCCGTTTGAGATAATCGGCGACTTTTGGTGCGATGATGTCTTCTTGGCAAATCAACTGGATATGTTTTGGCATCAAGCTTTTGAGAACGCCGTAGTGCGTACAACCAAGTATCAAAGTATCAATGTTGTGTTGTGAAAGCGGTTTTACGTACTCATCGACAGTTTTTTTATAAATTTTTCCCGATTCGATCATCGGTACGAGCTTGGGTGCGGCTTGTTGGAAGACTTCAGCATCAGGAAGAAGTTTTTTTATTTCAGATACATAGGTGCCCGAGTCGACGGTACTTTGTGTCGCAAGAACTCCGATCCGCTTACCGTGGGCCTCTTCTGCGGTCGGAATTATAATACCCAATGCGCGGTACCCCTCGTGCTGTAATCTGCGCAAGGCACGAGCAGAGGCCGTATTGCAAAACAAAAAAACTATTGCGCAATCGTGCGAGAATAAAAAGTCTAATGCCCTTTTTGTGAAGCGATAAACGTCCTCTTGAGATTTGTCGCCGTAGGGAAGGTTTTTGGTATCGCCCAGATATACGTAATCGTATTGTGGTAACGCCGCAACCACCGGCTTCATCAAAAAAAGCCCTCCAAGTCCTGAATCAAATACACCGATTTTCATGATTTGTCAAATTTAGCGTTCTATGCTACAGTAAAGCCTCGCCCAACAAGCGATTTTATTTTACCACAATGTTGATTCCCTGGCTTGCTATCTTCGATATTGGCACGATTCGGGCAAACTTCAAAAAGCCGATCGATGTCGCTAAACTCACAACTAAAAGTGAAAATTTTGCGTTGCTCGTACCCATTTTTAACGACATCAAGTTTCTCCACAATGTAGAATTTCTCAAAGATTACGCCGAACATGTCGTCCTGTGTACGACCACGCAGGAAACGCCGGAGTTTCTAAGCAAGCTTACCAACCTTGCCAACGAGCACAAGTTTCGCATTAGCTACTCTACGATCGCTCCCGGAAAAAAGAATCCGTGGGCCATTTACAACAAAACCCTTCTCGCCCACGAAACAGTACTCAAAGAAAGTGTCGCAGGCATGCGTGAAAAATTTGTGATTTTCATTGACGCGGACACGGTTGTAGATGGGGATTTGCGTTTACTTGCTGGTGCCATGGAAGATCATAATTTTGATCTGGCATCCGTCAAAGTCTTGCCGATGCATCGAACAAGAATCATCCAAAAACTCCAAGGCGTGGAGTATGACATCGCGATGCAAGCGCGCCTCATTTATCCGTGGCTTACCAGTGGGGCAGGTATGATCGCCAAGCGGGAGATGATGGAAAAGATCATGAAAAATCATTCGCTGTTTTTTAACGGTGGCGATATCGAAATCGGCAAGCTCGCGGATCTCCTGGGCTACCACGTGGGCCACATTCCAATGAAGTTCTATACGGAAATTCCAGCTACCACCATGGCGTGGATCCGTCAGCGCTTCTCCTGGATGTCCGGATGTTTTCGCCACGCGATCATCAACTTTCATCACAATCTACGTCACCCGTTTCACTTTATCTACTTCTCGTTCATGATCTATTTTCTGTTCCCGCTCAAAGTCTATCAGATGGCGCAGCACTGGATGATCCTTCCCTATATCCTAGCGCTTTACACGTTGCTTACGATTGTCGCCAACTGGAAAGTCCGTAGCCGTTGGATGCTCGTATTTCCCATTTACGCGCTTTTTCAGGTGCTCGTGCTGATTTGGTTTGGTGTCTTTCGCTATGTTGTCACGGTGTATAAAACGGGAAACTTTGGGCGTATCAAAATCCATCACGCCCATCATGCAAAAGCCCCGAAGCGATTTGCCTCCTTCAAGGCCGTTCTGAATCACTCGACCATTTTTGCCGTGATCGCGCTGATTATTTTCTCTACGAGCTTCTCCCTCCAAAAACGCGTATTTGGTAGAACCTTTGAAACCGAGCTGATTATTATTTCTGCAAAAAATGCTACGTATAACGCTGTTGCACAACTCTTTCCTATCCGCGTAGCGAAGAATTAAAAAGTATGTCGAACTTGTGTCATGTCGCCGACGCTTCGCTCTTCTGAAAGAGGTGGTCACTCCGGTCACCTCTTTCAAACCTTATTAACAACATTAACGTCTAAACTATATATGGAAGATCCAATAATCATACAACAACCGTCAGGTGGTTCCGGATGGGGAGCAGGGTTTGGAATGGTTATCGCGGTGATTATTTTGGTCGCCGCCGCTATCTATCTTGTTCCCCGTATTCGCAGTCAGGACAAAGAACGAGATGTAGATATAAAGGTCAATCTCCCCACGGGCGAGCAACAATAAATCCGGGGTATTAAAAAGCGCACAGTTGCCTGGCGCTCTTTCCCCGCAGCCCAATTGCTGCGGGGTTGCGTCGTGCTGGCGTGGTGGAATCTTGAAAGCCATACAGAAGCGTCGACGGCTCGTCATAACATAAACTCCTATTGGGGGGATCCCGGTCCCCGTGCCGTACTCCGCTTCCATGGTATGCTTTTTTGCGGTATAGTCAATCAATGCTTGAGTTTTTAAAGTTCTATAATCGTCCTCAAACCTACAAGGCGGAGATTCGCGTTGAGGTAGAAAATAGGAGCAATAAAAAAGCAAAAGGACATCTTGTGGTGCCGTTGCCGCGGACGACGGAATATCAGACAACAACACCGGAGTTTCGCGAGCCGACGATGGCATTTGATCTTGAACTGGAAGCAGGAGAAAAAAAATCCGTGTCGGTTGTTTTCAAGGCCCACGTGATGCCACGCAAATACAATGGCAAGATTGCACCAGAAATTGTCCAGGCAAATGAATTTGTGATAAGCTACCTGACCTACGGCAATGCTATAGATGGGTTGTACACCGCGCAAGAGGCGCGAGAGAAGCGGGTCGTGGACTGTGGCGGATTTGATACGCTCTTGCAAGATGAGCTCAAGAAGAAGGGCATTGCGAGCAATGTAGTGGCCGGATTTTGGAGCGATGGGAAAATGCATGCTTGGCTAGAGATTGAAGGAAATATTTCCGCGGATCCGTCTATGGAATGGCTTCGTGCACGAAGAAAAACCAAAAAATCGGGAAAACTTGGTTTTGTCGGCAGTGACCGGATAGTTTTTTCGATGGGAGAGCCCTTCTTACAAAAACCAATCACTGATTTACCACATGAAAACCATCTTTACATCACTCGCGCCTAACGTCGAAAAAGACGATGCTCAACTTGCGTTTCGGCTTTTGTTTTCGCCGTGGCAATGGAAGCGTGGTCCATATATACAAAAATTTTATGAAACGCTGAAAAACTATCTCGGTCGCGAATATGCGTTCGTGTTTGAAAGCGGCCGTACGGCACTCTATGCAATTCTCAAGTGTTTGGATCTGAAAACAGATGACGAAGTTCTTTTACAGGCTTTTACATGCGTTGCCGTGCCCAATGCGGTACTTTGGGCAGGAGCAAAGCCGGTGTATGTGGATTGCAACGATAGCTATACGATGTCAGTTGAAGATCTGAAGCGAAAAATTACCCCGCGGAGCAAAGTACTTATCATCCAACATACGTTTGGAATTGAATCGGATATGCCCGAACTCATGGCTGTCGCGCGAGAGCACAAGCTTTTTGTCATTGAAGATTCAGCACATGCACTTGGGTTGGTCAAGCCTCAAGCTGATGCGGCGTTTTTTAGTTTTGGACGCGACAAGATTATATCTTCTACGTTTGGTGGCGCGGTGGCGACGAATGATCCGGTTTTGGGAGAGCACCTTCGCGCGATCAAGCTCGGTATGCTGTATCCTTCGGGAAGATGGATTTTACAGCAGTTATTTTACCCCATCATCATGTACATCGTACGAAAAACATACGATTATGGAATCGGGAAAGTATTACTCTCCCTTGTACGATCATTTCGATTGATTTCCAAGCCGGTGTATCCGGAAGAAAAACTTGCAAAAAAGCCCGCGTGGCAACCACGCCGATTGCCCAATGCCATAGCACTACTCGCTTTGCAACAGTTTGTGAAACTTGAGAGATTTAATACGCACCGCAAACGTATTGCTTCGATGTATCAAAAACATTTTTCCGGTTCAGGAATTTTGCGATTTGCGCTTCATGCAAACGTTCCTCGGCAAAAAGGAATATTCCTGGGAGATTGGTACACGACCGCAATAGCGCCTGCTGGAGTGAGCTATGATGCCATCGGCTACGATCCTTCAACCTGTCCAAATGCCGAGCGGCTTACTAGGGACATCATCAACCTTCCTACCGATATTCATATTACCGAACAAGATGCACAGCGGATCATTTCTACAATCAAAAGCCTGGGAGCAAACTAACCAAGCGCTCGGCCATCAGACATTCCGGGTCGGTGGTGTGCTTTGTATAAAAACGATTGCCCGTCGCGGGACGTTTTTACTTGTTCCCCATACACGGACGATCAATCAGGAAATCATCGAACTCGGGCGGAACGAGCACTGCGATTTTATCCGCGTTTGTCCGTTGACTCTCGATTCTCCGGAGGCACGTTTAAACTTTAAACTCTTAAACTTTAAACGTGCTCCTATTCACGTCCATCCGGAACACGCATGGATTGTGGAACTCAAGGATGATGAGACATTGTTTGCAGGTATGCGCAAAACCACACGCTACTCTATAAAAAAAGCACAAAAGGACGGAATAGTTGCCCACATCAGTACGGACCTTGAAGCATTTTGGAAGCTGTATATACTAACTGCTCAACGACAGCAGTTTGTGCCATTTTCGCGAAAGTTACTGGAAGCGGAATTCCAAGCTTTTGGAGACGATGCATTCATCGTCATGACTGACCACGCCTCTGCATTTGTCGTGACAACGGAAGATGAAGCCTTCTATCATCATGGTGCATCAACCCATCACCCAACGGCTTCGTATCTAGTGCAATGGACGGCGATGCAGGAGGCACGGCGCCGCGGAAAGAAATTTTACAATTTCTGGGGGGTGTGGGACGATCCCCATTCACCGCAGTATGGATTGTCTCAATTCAAACGAGGCTTTGGAGGGTTTCAAGAATCATACGTGCCGACGCAAGATTTTATTTTGACAAAAAAATACTGGCTTAATTACATCATTGAAAAAATTCGCAAGCTACAAAGAGGATTTTGAGGAGCAAAAACGCCGCAAGTTTATTTCGCGTGCGAACCGTTTTATTATTTCTGCTCTCATCACTTCTGCGATCGCAGTTGTTCTTTTGTTTTTAGCGAATCTTTTTGATGTTCGGGTATTGACGATTCAGTCGCCGTCGTTGATTCCTGCCGAAGACGTGGAAGCAAAAGCGTGGGAAGTGCTCAATGACCGTCGTTTTGGCATAGCTCGCAAGAAGAATATTCTCCTTTTTTCCCCGCAAAAAATCGGTCCCGCGCTGCAAAAAGAATTTCCGCGTATTGATGCAGTCGATATCCGTCGCACCTCACTACACGAACTTTCCATTGTTGTTTACGAGCGGGTATCTGTGGGTTTGTGGTGTATTATGATCATGCAACAGTGCTACTACTATGACGCGTCGGGAACCGCATATGCCAACATCGTGCCATCCTCCGGATATCTTTTTGTTGCGGTTAATGATTATCGGGATCGCAACATATCACTTGGTGAGTCAGTCGCCCCTGAAGACTGGCGTTTGCATATCTCTGAAGTCAAAAAAATTCTTCAGTTTGGAGGAATACCTATCACCTCAATTGAAATACCCGGAGATTCTCATGATGAGTTTATTATCATTACCCGTGAAGGATGGAAGATTTTTTATGTTAACGATGGCTCGATTCGCACGCAGACCAACAGTCTCTTGGTGTTTTTGCGCGAAAAACTTGCCCCTTCAGCACGTGCAAATCTGGAATATGTTGATCTTAGAATCGAGGACCGGATATATTATAAACAAAAATAGAGTTACCGATGGTAGTGACGGGCTGATAGTCGGCAAGCCAGGAGTATTTTTTGTATTTTTCGTTTTGCAGGAAGGTCGCTGATATTGCGAGCCAGCCATCGGTTTGGCTCTTTTGCAAAAAATCTCGCTCATTTTTATATTTATCCGATGTAAGCCACACGAAGGAATCACCCAAGTAGTACTGCTGGTCCGCCCAGCCGAAGTAATCAAGCTCGATCTTTTTGATATCGTTTTTCTCAACCCAATCAGCGAAACGCTTCAGGTCTTGTCCCCAATCCAGGTTTGAATCGACGACATACCGATAGCCACCACTCGGACCACCGACGGTTTGGTTAAAATATGTTAAGTAATATGGGAAAATTCGAAAGTTTTCCAAAAGAAACCATGCGATCAATACCGGCACCGCAAAAAATACTTTCCTAGGCAAACGAACAAGTTGCCCGGAAACCAGAATGATCATGAACGGATATACGGGCAGGAGATGCCTCACGCCGATATTCAAGGTGCTATGGATGCTCGTGGCCCAATAGATCACGAGCCATAAAATCATCGCGATTTCGTCGATGTGATCTTTAAACTTGAAACGTGAAACTTTAAACCTTGCTATCGCGATTGTGATAGCGGTCAATAACAGCGCGAGCCAGGAAAGCGGTTCTTTGATCAGATAAACGAACGGAAAATAGATCGGTCCCGCGCTCGTGGTAACGGTATCTCGAAAGTAGACCGTATTTCCGCCGGCGGATCGTTGTGTTACCATAAGCAACCCCAAACCATACTGCGCAGGAGCCCGCAGGATCGGTTTTCCGGATGCCCACACAACCGGATCAGCAAGTAGTCGATTTCCAAATGTTTGGAGCAACGTTTCGGTGTCGTGATGTTGGCGGTCAATTGGATAGTGCCAAACGTGAAATGCATACACAGGCCATACGACAACAACAAACCCAACGATCATCAACAAGGCTGTCTTGGTGATCATTCGCCAATTCCAAGTGCAAGCGACAATCACGAAAAGAGGAATAAGAAGAACAGTCGAAAATTTCATGAGCAAAGCCAGTCCAAACATAACAGCTGCATACCAAAAATATTTTCGTGTTGGTTCTTTTAAGTAACGTACAAACCAATAAGTTGCAATGAGTACGCCAAGCGCCGCAGGAATATCGGTAGTCACAAAGCGGCTATGCGCCATGACGGTCGGTGAAAATGAAAAGAGCGTGACCGCCAAAAGGCCAGCCTTGTCTCCATAGCGTTGTCGCGTCCACCAAAACACCATCCATCCAGCAATAATAAAGATGATAAGCGGAGGAATTTTTGCTACATGAGTAATGAGCTCAGCATTGTTGCCGGTATGGTAAATCAGTTTCCGACCAAACTCCCACTGGTCGTTGATGTTGGTGGTCCAGGAATTTGTTGCAAATGCGTCGTGATTGAGTTCAAGAGGTAGGAGCGCAATACCGGCAAGATCTTTTGCCAACGGCGGATGCTCGGGATTGAGCCGCATATCCTGCTTTGCAACATACGAATATCCTGCACCAATGTGAGGATCCTCATCAACGATAATTGAATCATTCCAAGCGCTGGCATAAGCAACGACAGCGGCGATTGCGATAATGATTACTGCACTAGCGCGTGACAATCGAAATGAGAGTTTCATATTCATTCAACATAATACCCAGAAGTAGTAGGAATAACGCTAGTGTTGCGATTGCATGGCTTTCCTGTACGCGATGTTCATGCAGTACAACCTCATGCACGTCATATATTTGATACCATTTCCGACTGAAATCATATATCCACCACAATCCTTCCCCGGCGAAAATCATCAAGACGGGCAATAGGAGAACACTTTGACAACTTGCCACAAGCCACGATAGCAGAAGTACTTGCACGGTGGGAAAGTGTCCGTGAATTTTCCGACGTCGCCAGAGTTTTATGATGTTTCTCAACAAGCCAATAGCGCTCAATAGAGCAACGGGCCAAAAAAGCATGGGATACCCTACTACCCAGTTCATGCTGCCAAATCCATTCACCAGGTAGTGCCAGATGACGGGTGTAGCGACAATAATGCCCGTCACCATAAGCAGTGCAAACCCACTCATGAGATGATTACGCGACGCAAGGTATTTATCATGCGAAAAATCACGCTTGATCGAGTGCCAGTAGGCCGCAACAACAACGATCAGGACCAAAGGTACGAAAACAAAAGATGTTGATGAGTAAAAGCCGAGGCCGAGCAAGCCTCCTGAAAGCGCAAAGTCAGAGAGTCGAGCGGACGTTTTTCCTTTCCAGAAAAAATACAAGCCCCACACCAAAAAAAACGGTGCTGGAGAAATATCCCATGAAGAAACAGCCAGGAAGAAACTTGCGAGACCAGCAATTTCCCAATTAAAAAGTTTCTTGGTCAGTAGGTACGTTCCGGCAACCGTAAGCACACTTAACAGAGCGTAGGGAATAAAGACGTGATCAAGGCCTCGGAACCGAAACACAATGGCGACTACCAAAACAATCACCACCACCCACCATTCGTGATTTCTGTGTTTCGTAGGATATATTGGCATTGAAATCATTATACTCTTGCATTGTGCACTTTAGTATGCTAAAGTTGTGGATATGCAATGGAACACCAAGCAAACAAATGAGCTTTTCATGGCTATTTTACAGCTCAAAACGACCGACGAGGCTCGACGCTTTTTCCGTGATTTGCTTACGGAAGACGAGCTTATAGAATTCGGTAACCGTTGGCTTGCCGCACGGCTCCTTGCCAAAGGCGTTTCCTATACAAAAATCCAAGACCGCACCCGTCTTTCCAGCACCACCATCGCCCGCGTCTCCAAATGGCTGAACAAAGGTATGGATGGGTACAAATTGATGATCGCCCGCCTCTCTCATCACACCAAACCCTTGTAGGAAGGGATTGTTTGCTTTCTCACGCGTTCAATCTCTTCCTGGAAGGGATTTTTTACTTTCAGGAAGGAGAGGAGAATTCATGGAGTTCGAGATCGTCAATGAGTTCATCCGCAAGGTTCAACAGCTTATCCTGGACCGAGAAGCAGGTCTCGAGACGCGCGATGCGGTACTTGATGCACTCGAAGAGCTTCTTGAAGACGCCAAGCGTTCTCTCCATAAGCTACGCGTTGCTGAATAGTACAACAGGGGTTGGCAGATATCCCAAAAACTGCCTTTTCAAGAATTGACATCCAGGAGGTAGACGATATAATTGAGAAATCATGGCAAAGCAAACAATTCTAACAAAAGAGGATTTTGAAAGCATTTTGGATAAAAAGCTCAAGAGTCACACAAAGGATATTAAAGTTCATGTGACTAAAGAAATCAAAAGAGAGGTTGGTGATCTAGCCGCAATGACTGCGCGTGGATTTCGATCTGTTGATGAGCGTTTTGACCAAGTTGACCGAAAGATTGATAAATTGACGACTATATCCGAAAATCACGAGAAACGCATCAAACGCGTGGAAAAGGCGGTTGGCATTCCTGAAATTGTATGAAAAACAAAGTGAGTAAAGAACTCCAGGAGACGGCAAATCAAGTACAGCAAGAAATCGCGGATAGATTTGTTAAGATTTTTGCACAAAAAATCGAGGAAATGGTTGAGGAATTTAGCGGGCATTTGGACAAGCACATGGATGAGCTCGAGGATTTAATTGAAGAAGGTTTTATGAGCCTCCATGAGCATTTGCAAACTTCCGAGCGTGTGAAGCAAATCGAGAAGCGGCTGAAGAAACTCGAAAAGCTTGACGAAAAAATCGAAAAGCGCTATATTACCTAAAGCATGATTTTCAACACACGCAAAACTGGATTCTGGAGCTGGACTTCACGTAACCCGTAAAGTCCGAATTTAATTTGAAAATACGACTCCCTTCGGACTTTCCGGAGGGAGTTTTTTGTTGGCCAGATTGATCAGAACTATTGATACATCAAGCCAGCACGGAGCCCCCGATGCTGGAGAAGGAGAGATAAACTATGTCGTATGGCATACTGACCCACGTTCCGTGTAACGAGCGGAACTTCGATACTCATGGCCGCGAGCTTCGCTGCGTGTCGAAGGCGGGACACCTCGATGACCAGATTGGACATCGGTTCGAGTACCTGAACGAGGCCGAGAAGCCTCAGCCCGAGCCTCCTGAGCCACCACGTGGATGGGCACAGATGGGCCCGACGATGGGCTGGCTCACGTAATTCCGTTCCATTGAGCGGTCCAACCGCTCAACTGCGCCGCGGAGGGGAGACCTTCCGCGGCTGTTTTATTTTTCAAGTAAAAAAAACCGCTCATGGGCGGAAAATAATATCTAGCAGGGGCGGGGGTAGGACAAAACACTGTACTACCCCGCGCCCCCTATCAGGTACTGGTTGCCCGGGCTTCTGCGCCCGGTTTTCCCTCCGTTGTGTCGGGGTTGTCCTTTGGAGGCGGAGTGTACCGCCTCTTCACCTCAGCGTGACGGGCCTTCTTGCGAAGATCCGCCTCCCCGAGGTCATCCATGCCTTCTCCGTAAACGGGCATGTTTCCCCCTACATTGTCGAGCTACTCGCGCGATAGCCCGAGATTGGCGAGTTTCTACGCGATAATCCATTATAGAACTGACATTATCAACAAGTAAAGCGTTTGGCACTCACCCCTTGACAGTGCCAACGCATTTTACTAAGATACACATACTATGAAAATCAAACCACTTCATGACCGGGTGCTTCTCGAGGCGGTAAAAGAGGAGCGCAAAAAGGGCGGAATCATTTTGCCCGAGACGGTCGAAAAGGAACGTCCGCAGGAAGGTATCGTCATTGCCGTCGGTCCCGGCAAGTTTGACGAAGATGGGAAGCGTATGCCCATGACCCTCAAAAAGGGCGACAAGGTTTTGTTTACGAAGTATGGTCCATCAGAGGTCAAGGTGGACGATAAGGAGTACTTGATAGCACGAGAAGACGATATTATAGCAGTAATTGAATAATTTTCAATTCTCAATTTGCAATTTTCATTAAATATTAAAAATTGATTGGAAATTGTAAAATTGGAAATTAAAAATTTACATCTATGGCTAAACAAATTCAATACAACGAGCAGGCTCGTGAGGCGCTCAAGCGAGGCGTGGACAAGATTGCCAATGCAGTAAAAGTCACCCTCGGGCCTCGCGGACGAAATGTGATCTTGGATAAAGGCTTTGGTGCACCTACTATTACGAAAGACGGTGTAACTGTGGCCAAAGACATTGATCTCAAAGACAAGTTTGAAAACATCGGCGCGGAGCTGATCAAGGAAGTCGCATCAAAAACCGGCGATGTTGCCGGCGATGGCACCACGACCGCGACGGTGCTTGCACAGGCAATTGTTGCAGAAGGCTTTAGCGCTGTAAATGCCGGCGCAAATCCCGTATTCCTCAAGCGTGGTATTGATAAGGCGGTAGAATATGTTTCTGCATTTTTAGAAAAAAATAAAAAGACCGTCAGTGGCAAAGAAAAAATTCGTGAAGTAGCTTCAATTTCTGCCAATGACGAGGAGATCGGTGAAATGATCGCGGACGTGTTTGATGAAGTCGGAAAAGATGGCGTCGTCACTGTCGAGGAAGCACAGTCCACCGGCATGACCAAAGAAATCGTCGAAGGGATGCAATTTGACCGCGGCTATGTTTCCGCCTACATGATCACCAATCCCGAGCGCATGGAATCAAGCTATGAAGATGCGGCGATTCTCGTCACCGATAAAAAGATTTCGTCGATTCACGATCTGATTGGGTTATTGGAAAAAGTCAGCAAATCCGGTAAGCGCGAGCTCGTCATCATCGCTGAAGATGTAGATGGCGATGCACTTGCGACACTGGTAGTGAACAAACTTCGTGGCAACTTTAACACGCTTGCCGTGAAGGCTCCGGGCTTTGGCGATCGCAAAAAAGAAATGCTCCAAGACATTGCCATCGTCACCGGTGCTACGGTCATTTCCGAAGAGACTGGCCACAAACTCGATGCTATCGAACTTGATATGCTCGGACGCGCCCGCCGCGTGGTAGCAAATAAAGACAACACGGTGATTGTTGGTGGAAAAGGCAAAAAGTCCGACATCGAAAAGCGTGTGCAAGCACTCAAGACGCAAGTGGAATCAAGTACTTCGGAGTTTGATAAAGAAAAACTACAAGAGCGCATTGCCAAGCTTTCCGGGGGAGTGGCTGTCATCAAAGTCGGCGCTGTCACCGAAACGGAAATGAAAGAAAAGAAATTCCGTATTGATGACGCTGTTGCCGCAACGCGCGCAGCACTCGAAGAGGGAATTGTCGCCGGTGGAGGCACGATGCTCGTAGAAGCTGCCAAGTCGCTCACGGCCAAGTCTGTCGGTGTGGGAGAGTTTGGCGATGAAGCCAAGGGTGTCATGATCATCAAGGCTGTCCTTGAGCGTCCGCTCCGTGCAATCGCCGAAAACGCCGGCAAGGACTCCAACGAAGTATTGCAAAAAGTCAGTGCCCTGCAATCCGGTTGGGGGTTTGACGCAAATACGGGCGAGTATGTCGACATGATCAAGGCTGGCATCATTGATCCGGTCAAAGTGGTCCGTTTTGCTCTCAAAAACGCCGCGTCAGTTGCCTCTCTCATCCTCACAACCGAAGCGATCGTCACTGATTTGCCCGAACCCGAAAAACCCGCACCGGCAATGCCTCAAGGAGGCATGGGAGGAATGGATTATTGAGCGAAGCGAAACCCTGAGCCTGTCGAAGGGCTAACAACCTCACAAGCCTCACAGAAATGCTGGGCTTGTGGGTTTAAATTCCAAAAACTCGAAACCCCGCGGCCGTTCACTTTTAGCAAACCGGTTATCGCAGGGTCGAGGTACTACTAGTCTTTCGGAGGCAAAAGCCCCGCGAAGGCGATGTTTCGACGAAGCCATTTCCGTTCTTCGGGTGGGGTTTCTTCCCACCGCCGAAGTACTTCCTTGTCGTCAACGCTCATGCTTTTAGTATAGATCCAATTTTAAAATCTTTGCAAGCACGGACTTGCAGCGTTTAGGGTTGTGGTTATGATGGTTTTCAGATATCTTAAAAAAATGCCTCACTCGATAAAAATTGCATTTTTTGTATTTCTTCTCTTAATTGCAACGGGAACATATTTTTTATTTCACTCGCCTCAAGGCATCCCTGTCACTGAGATAACCATTGACGACATTGAATATCAAACGGCGGAATATCCCAATGGAGCAACTGGATACGCAATTTCATGGCCGCAATGTGGAGGGGAGTATCCTCGAATGCCTTATGATTTTGGCATTATTGGAGTTACCAATGGGCATTCACTAAGTTATAATCCGTGTTTTAAATCCGAGTTGATATGGGCGCAAAAAGCAAAATATCTTCCATCATTTTATCTGAACTTGGATTTTCCCTCTCGTATGCATGATACTCCGCCGCGTTCGTATGGATATCGTACGGCCCAAGACGCATATGAATTTGCGAAATCTCAGGGTGTCGAAGGTGGTACTTGGTGGCTTGATGTACAAATCATGAGCCGGTGGTCATCGGATAAAGCCACCAATGCTCAAATTGTTCTCGGTGCAATTGAATACTTTAACGAGCAAAATGTTTTTATTGGTCTTTCTACGACGCCCTACCAGTGGCATGAGGTGGTAGGAGATTTACAAACAAACCTACCCAATTGGATTCCCGGGCGAGCCAACAAGGAAGCGGCGGCAACATACTGTACCGAAGGAATAAGTTACTCCGGAGGCCCTGTGCTTCAGCTTGCATATATCGAAAACGGTTTTGAGGCAGTTTACTCATGCGGGCAGTAGCAGAAGAAATGCGGGGCAGGTTTGCTGCGTTTAGATAGACTTTTCTCATATTTTTTGCGATACTGACCCCGTCCAGGCTAGAGCTTGGCGGAGGAGGGAATATGTCACCGGTGCGAGCAATTATGGGGGTGGCGGGTGCGCTCGTAGCATGCTTCAGTTTTCTTGGCATGATGAGCGGGATCGCTCCCGGATTCCTTTTTTACCTAGTCGCTTTTATCGTCGGCGGCGCATTGGTAGTGTACGCACTGCCGTCGCATTCCTACCCACCGAGACGATGATACCAAACTGGACCCGGTGCTGGGCCGCGACAGCCGGAATGATTGCGGCCGGCTTCGGCGGGCACATCATCATCGCCACACTTTGCGGAATAGCGGCCCTGATATTCTGGGTTTGTTATCTCTGCGAGGACGAAGTTCGTTAAACCGGGGTCGTCATGCCAAACAGGTGGACTACCCCGGGAGCTGTACTTGTGTTAGTATTTTAATATGGATATTCAAACAAAACCCAAGTCTGGTCCTCGCGACTTTTTTATACATTTACTGGGATTCGGGACGCTCTATGCAAGCGCGGTAAGTCTTATTTCACTTTGGTTTCAATACATCAATATCAAACTTCCTGATCCTCTGAATCAATACTATTCATACGGATACGAGCAGCTTCGGGTGCCGATGGCGGTGCTTTTTGTGGTGTTTCCGGTATTTTTGTTTTTATCACGCTGGATGAACAGTAAGATCGCAGAGGATCCGGCAAGAAAAGAGCTTCGCATTTACAAATGGCTGGTGTACTTTACATTGTTTGTATCTGCGGTGACGGTAATCATCGATCTCATCACGCTTATCTACAATTTTCTTGGAGGTGAGTTGACCGCACGATTCGGACTCAAGGTTCTCGTGGTGCTGATCGTAGCACTTGGCGTATTTGGCTATTATCTGTGGAATTTGCGAGCTGATCTTGCGATGGCGCGAAGTAAACGCAAAGCGCTTTTTTGGGGAGCGATCGTGGCAATTGTCGGAAGCATCATTGCAGGATTTGTGATTGTGGGTTCTCCTACGACAGCTCGAGCTCTGAGATTTGATGAGCGTCGAGTACAGGATTTGCAAAGCATCCAATGGCAAATTACCGATTACTGGCAGCGGACTGAAAAATTACCCACGGCACTTTCGGTGCTAGAAAATGAACTTGCTGGCTACACAAATCCTATGGATCCTGAAACGCAGGTTCTGTATGAGTATCGTGTAGTTAACCCACTCACGTTTGAATTGTGCGCAGTATTTACTACGGAAGGGACATGGCCGTCTAGGGAAAAATATCCTGCCGTTGTTCGTGTTCCGGAACAGTCGAATTGGAGCCACGAAGTCGGTCGTGCGTGTTTTGAAAGGACGATAGACCCCACACTCTACCCCAAGCCACTACGGTAATGTTCGAGATTCTCAAAAAAGATTCTAAATCAAACGCCCGTCTGGGCGTTTTGACGACACCGCATGGTGAGATCCACACGCCGGCGTTTTTGCCGATCGGTACCAAGGGTGCGGTGAAGGCGCTTACCAACGAAGAGCTCGTCGGCTTGGGCGCGGAAATCATCCTCGCAAACACCTACCACCTCATGGTGTCACCGGGAAGTGAAATCATCCGCAAGGCAGGAGGGCTGCATAAATTTATGAATTGGGATCGGCCCATTTTTACGGACTCGGGTGGATATCAGGTGTTTAGTTTGGGTGAGAAAATCTCCTCCCGACCTCCCCTTAATGGTAAGGGGAGGAGCGAAGGGGATAGTGAAGTAGGAGCATTTAATAAAAAAATCAGCGAAGAAGGCGTGACGTTTCAATCCGGAATTGATGGGAGAGAGTTTACGCTTACTCCGGAGCATTCGGTGAAGGTACAGCAAGATCTCGGCAGTGATATCACTGTGGTGCTTGATGAATTTACAGGAGAAATTACCAATTATTTACGTGTAAAAGAAACCGTGGAGAGAACAACACGCTGGGCAAAGCGTTCCCGTGAGGCATTGAGAGGTGAAACCTCTCAATTGCAGTATGCGGTGGTGCAAGGGGCTATCTTTGAAGATTTGCGGAAACAGTCGGCGTTGGAATTGCGCGAAATGGATTTTGATGGGTATTGTATTGGCGGCGTGGCTGTGGGAGGAGAAACGAGTGAAGAGCAATACAAAGCAGTTGAGTACTCTCTTCCGCATTTGCCCGAAGACAAGCCTCGACATCTATTGGGCGTTGGTACTCCGGAGCAAATCATCGAAGCAGTAAAGCGCGGGATTGATACGTTTGATTGCGTCATTCCCACGAGAGAAGCTCGTCACGGGAAAATTTACTTAGGGGTGAAACCCCTAAACTCCGAATTGAGGGGTTTCACCCCTCAAACTTTGGACATCAGCAAAACAATTTTTAAAGAAGATTTTACTGCGCTCGATTCCACGTGTGACTGCGAAGCGTGTACGAAGTATACACGAGCCTATCTACATCATTTATTTAAATCCAGCGAAATATTGGCAATGCGACTACTCACGATGCATAATGTGAGATTTTATTTGCGACTTATGGAAAAGATACGGGAGGCGGTCGCCGCGTCGGGTTAGGACGGGCGACCGCTCTCGAGGGAGCTAGCGACGGGTGACGCTCATCAGACGAGGGAGGGGGATTTCGATTTCTCCTACGCCTGCAACGTCGACACGAACGCGGACCTGGGCGTTGCCGTTGTCCTTGTACCCTTTGTAGACCACGGCGAGGGGTATCGTGACGACATCCCCCTCTTTTGCCTCCTGTAAGAACTGGTCGAGTATCATGCGCACCTCCTTGGACTTTATAGCTATATCATATATCATGGATGCATGTCCAAACTTGTTTTTGATATAGAAACCATCGGTGAGGATTTTGATCTGATTGACGAGACCACCCAGGAAATTCTCACCAAGTACGATGATGATATCGAAAAAGTAAAAAACGGCCTTGGATTTTCGCCGTTGACCGGACAAATCGTTTGTATTGGCGTGCTTGATGTTGAAAAAAACAGGGGCGCACTGTATTATCAAGCGCCAGACGACGACTCCTCCTTCGCTAAAGCTTCGGAGGACGAGGCTTCTAATTTTAAATTTATCGTAGCCTCGGAAAAAGAAATGCTTGAAAAGTTTTGGCAGGGGATTACCGCGTACGATCAAGTAGTCAGCTTCAACGGTCGCGCCTTTGATGCTCCATTTCTTGCAATCCGCTCCGCCATCCACAGCGTTCGTCCCTCAAAAAATCTCATTCCTTATCGTTACGCGACTGACACCAACCACATCGATCTCTACGATCAACTGACGTTTTATGGATCGAGTCGGAGCAAAGGGAATTTGCATATGTTTTGTCGGGCGTTTGGCATCAAAAGCCCGAAAGCTGACGGTGTCACTGGTGATGATGTGACGAGGCTCTTTAAGGAAAAAAAATACCTCGACATCGCCCGCTACAACGTCGGCGATCTCAAAGCCACGGCGGAACTCTACAAATATTGGAATGAATTTATTAGATTTTAAAAAATATTACCAGCAACTCAACAAAGAACAGCGTCTTGCTGTAGATTCAATCGAGGGGCCGGTAATGGTGATTGCTGGTCCCGGCACGGGGAAGACGCAGATATTGACGCTCCGCATTGCAAATATTCTCCAGAGAACGGATATTCCTGCGGAGGCGATTTTGGCAGTGACATTTACGGAAGCTGGTGTGATTGCGATGCGAAAACGGCTTACTGAAATCATCGGCTCACAGGCCTACGAAGTCAATATCAATACTTTCCACGGCTTTGCGCAAAACGTCATACAAACCTACCCCGAATCATTTCCTCGCATCATTGGCTCGGTAAATATCACGGAAGCTGATCAGATCCGTATCATGGAAGAAATTTTGGAAGAAACGAAGGGATTGAAAATTTTGCGTCCTTTTGGTGACCGCTTGCACTATCTACGCGACGCTTTGCACGCGATTCAAACTCTCAAACGCGAAGGCCTAAGCGTGGAAGATTTTGAAAAAATCGTGGAACAAGCAGCAAAGGCCTATGATCCTGAAGAAATCAATACAAAAGCAGAGCGTATCAAACTGGAAAAACAAATAGAAAAAAACGCCGAGCTCGCCACGATTTACGGCGAATACGAGAAAAGATTAACCAAAGAAAAACTCTATGATTTTGACGATATGATCACCGAAGTGCTTGCAGCACTAATGACGAATGATGAATTACGAATGATTTTGCAGGAGCAATATCAGTACGTGCTCGTAGATGAACATCAGGATACGAACAACGCACAGAATAGGATCTTGGAATTGTTGATGAGTTATCATGATGATCCCAATCTTTTCATAGTAGGCGATGAGAAGCAGGCGATTTTTCGATTTCAGGGCGCGAGTCTCGAAAACTTTCACTATTTTAAAAATAAATTTCCGGAAGCAAAGCTCATTACGCTCACTGAAAATTATCGTTCTACGCAATCAATTCTCGATGCGGTAGCTACAAAATTAAGAGCACTTGCTGGACACAAGGAAAAAAAAATTCAACTTCTTGAGGCCAGTGATTCAGATAGCGAACTCTTTACAATTGCCAAGCTCATTAAAGCAAATGAAAACAGCGCTGTGCTCTATCGCGATAATCGTGATGTAATCCCACTTGCGAGGATGTTTGATAAGCTCGGCATTCCCTACCACATTGAGTCTGACCTCGATATTTTGACTGATCCCGACATCCGTAAGTTGCTTCTCATTTTTCATGCCATTGAGCAGTTTGACAAAAAAGTCATCTACCTTGATCTTTGGGGAGTCGATGCTTTTGAGGCAGAACAGCATCTTCCTCGAATCCAGAAGCAACTTTCTCTGTGGAAGACCGTGGCGTACAACAAATCGCTCTTGGAACTGTTCGATACGGTGGTGCAGGAGTCGGGTCTTCTCAAGTCTATCTTAGCTCGGCCAGATGCAGTCGAAGCCATTGAAAAACTGTCGGTTCTTCTCGATCAAATCCGTCGCATGCTCGAGGTGCATCCGGGAGCGAATTTGCAGGATTTTTTGGCGCAGCTTGACCGCATGGATCGCCATAGACTATCCATCAAGGGCGCACTAGCCGGTGCGCATCCAGGAAAAGTACGTCTCATGACCGCACATCGCTCCAAGGGTCTTGAATTTGACTATGTCTATGTTATCAATGCGTATGATGGACATTGGGGGAATCGAAAGCGAGTAGAGAAATTAAAGTTATTGATACCAGAACAACAAGGCGCAGATGATGATCGCAATCTTTTTTATGTCGCTCTAACGCGCGCTCGCAAAGAAATCACTATTAGCTACGCAAAGATGTCTCTCGATCAGCGTGAGCAGATTCCATCACAGTTTATAGGAGAACTCAAGCAAGAATTAATCGAAAAAATCGAAGAAGAAAAGTTTGACAAACAAATACTATTTTCACCATCACGGCACACGGGAGCGACGGATATCAAGAATTTGGATTTTGTCAGAGAATTATTTAAGAAACGGGGTTTTGCGGTTACACACCTGAATAATTACATCGAATGTCCCTGGAAGTATTTCTTTGTAAACCTGCTGCGCGTCCCCAAGGCCCCCGAAGCTCCGCAGATGTATGGAACAGCAGTGCATGCGGCGTTGAGCGATATTTTGAATGCCGAAACAAAATCAAAAACATATCTCATTAGTCAATTTAAAAAGCACTTAGCTGTTCAACACCTAAGTGTACATGAGCGGGAGGATTATGAGGAGCGCGGAGTGGAGGCGTTAGGGAAATATTGGGATGAATATCATGCAACATGGACAAATCCAGTGCTGACGGAGTATAAAATAAAGGGTGTAGAACTGACGTCTGAAATCTTGCTTACGGGGAACTTAGATAAAATAGAATTACTCAATGACCACGATGTAATTGTAACTGATTTCAAGACAGGCAAACCAAAAAGCAGAAACGAAATTATGGGGAAAACTCGCACAGGTGATGCAAGCTATTATCGACAACTGGTCTTTTATAACTTGCTTCTGAATAAACACAAGAACGGCATGTATAAAATGCAAGCAGGGGAATTGGATTTTGTTGAACACGGGAGGAAAGAGCAATTTCGAATTACGAATGACGAATGTCGAAATTTGGAAAAAGAAATTAAAAGAGTTGCAAACGAGATACTAAATCTCAAATTCTGGAACAAAAAATGTGATGAAAAAAACTGCGAATGGTGCAGTTTGAGGGGGATGATGAAGTGATGGTAGGGGGGATGAGTGCTCGGCACTTGGCGTCATCACACCCACCCCCAGGAGCAATTAGTTGTATAGTATAGAAAATATCGCTACACTGCAAGCATGAAAAAAGTCGCAGTATTTGATATCGATGGTACGATTTTTCGATCAAGCCTGTTGCTAGAGCTTGTTGAGGCACTTATCCAGGCAAAAGTTTTTAGTAAATATGCCCAGGCGCATTATCTTGATACCTGGGAAAAGTGGCGGGATCGCGAGGGAAGCTATAGTGAGTTTATCGAGAGCGTGATCCAAGCTTATTTGCATTATATCAAAGGCGTGCGGCGTGCTGATGTATGGAAAGTAGCCGAGCGTGTGATTGAAATCCAGAAGAAGCGTACCTACCGCTATACTCGTGATCTCGTAAAAAAACTCCAAAAAACTCATTTCCTCTTGGCCATCTCGCACTCACCCTACGAAGCTGTGGCGCCATTTGCAAAAAGTTGGGGATTTTCAAAGGTGTATGCCCTAGTTTATGAAGTAGACAAAAAAGTACGATTTACGGGCAAGACGCTTTATGAGGATATTATTTTTGATAAAGCAAAGGTTCTCCAACGCGCTTTGGAGCACAACGATCTAGATTTGAAAGGTTCTATTGGTGTCGGTGACACAGAATCAGACATCAGATTTCTCGAGATGGTCGAGCACCCAATCGCCTTTAATCCGTCCTCAAAACTCTACGCTGTTGCCAAAAAGAAAAAATGGGATATAATTGTAGAGCGAAAAGATGTTATCTATAAAATTTAAAAAGGAACAAGGTGCAATAGCAGTTCGCTTGAGCGAAGAAAAAATAAGCTACTTTACGGGTAGCGAGCTTGTGGTTGGCATCGGGCCCAAAAAAGATCTTACGACTCGCAAGTGGAGACTTATTGCACGCCAAGTAATCTCTATGGCGAAGCAGTACAAGCTCAAGGAAATCAGTGTCAACGCAAAAGACTTTGACTTGGACGGTGTAGAGCTGGCTATCAATTTTGAAATGGCCAACTATCAATTTTCGAAGTATAAATCAATAAAAGATGACATTGTGGAAACGATCTATTTGCAACACGCTAACCAAAAAGAGGTTGAACGGGGTCAGATCATTGGCGAAGAAGTTAATAACACTCGATCGCTTGCGAATACTCCCGGTGGTGACATGACTCCTCTGATTTTTGCAGAACGCGCAAAGGAAGCCGCCAAAGGCACGAAGGTGCAAGTGAAGGTTTTGGATAAAGACGATATGAAATCTCTGAAAATGGGAGGTGTGCTCGGAGTGGCGCAGGGATCCAGCGAAGAGCCGAAGTTTGTTATTTTGGAATATTATGGCTCAAAAAAAAGCGATGCTCCGATCGTCCTCGTTGGCAAAGGAATTACATTTGATTCTGGCGGATTGAATGTTAAACCCGGCGATTATATGACCGATATGCACCTGGATATGTCCGGAGGTGCGGCGGTGGTTCATAGCATAGTCGCGGCGGCAAAGCTCGGAATCAAAAAAAACATTGTTGGTCTCATTCCAACCGTAGAAAACATGCCCTCCGGTTCCAGCTATCGTCCCGGTGATGTACTGCGCACCATGTCTGGTCAAACCATCGAAGTGGGCAACACGGATGCTGAAGGGCGCGTGGTGCTCTCTGATGCCTTGACCTACGCTGAAAAGTACAAACCCATGCTCGTAGTGGATGTGGCAACGCTCACGGGAGCGGCGGAAGTGGCGCTCGGTCAGCGAGCAAGCGCTATTTTTAGCAAAGACAAAGATCTCCTGCAAAAATTTCAAGAACTCGGTGAAGCAAGCGGCGATTATGTCTGGCCACTGCCACTATGGGATGAATACGAAGATGAAATCAAAGGAAATTTTGGTGATTGGTCAAATATTGGCAAAACAAAATGGGGCGGGGCCATCACAGGTGCAATATTTTTGTATCAGTGGGCAAAAAACTATCCGTGGGTGCACATTGACATGGCGCCACGTATGCTTGCGGTAGAAGGCGAGTATCTTGCCAAGGGTGCCGCCGGAGCGCCGGTGAGACTTCTTGTGAAGGTATTGGAGATGGTATAATGATTTCATGTATGAACTCGCTCTCGTAGTCATTGTTGCCGCGCTTTTGGCGATCGTGATGCGCATGCTGAAGCAGCCGCTGGTTTTGGCATACCTCGCGACTGGCTTGCTGTTCAGTGCGCTGGGACTGTACCACATCGCTTCCAATGAATCATTTTCCCTTCTCTCTGATCTTGGAGTGATGTTTTTGCTGTTTCTTGTCGGCCTTGAAATCAACTATACGTCGATTAAAATGGTCGGAAAAACAGCCGTTCTCCTTGGCTTGGGGCAAATTCTCCTGACCTTCGGTGTGGGGTTTGTCATAGCGCTCCTGTTTCATTTTTCCACCCTCACCGCGGCCTACATCGCCATCGCACTTACCTTTTCCAGCACCATCATTGTCGTAAAACTGCTTTCCGAGAAAAAAGATCTCAACAGTTTGTATGGAAAAATCAGTATTGGTTTTTTGCTCGTACAAGATTTTGTGGCGATTTTGTTGTTGGTCGTGCTTTCGGGAGGGCCACTTGTTTCTACGCTCATCAAGGGTGTAGTCCTCCTTGCGGTCATGTTTTGGCTTGGTCGCAAGGCGATTCCGCTCTTGTTTAACAAAATCGGCCGATCTCAAGAGCTTCTCTTCATCGTGAGCCTTGCCTGGGTGTTTGTGGTGACATCGATTGTTCAAAAGCTCGGCTTTTCTGTGGAGATTGCGGGATTTCTCGCGGGTATCGGCCTTGCAAACTCCTATGAAAACTTTCAAATTGCAAGCCACATACGCCCACTGCGAGACTTTTTCATACTCATTTTCTTTGTGATGCTGGGGGCTTCGATCACGTTCTTTAATTTTGCTGGTCTTGGCTGGCCTATTATCATTTTTTCACTCTTTGTTCTCATTGGAAATCCGCTCATCGTCCTTGTTCTTATGGGACTTACTGGGTATCGGCGAAGGACGAGCTTTATGACAGGCATCACGATGGCGCAGGTTTCGGAATTTAGCCTTATTCTTGCTGCTCTTGGTTTTAAGCTCCACCACATCAATGAGCAGGCCGTGGGTTTGATCACTGCAGTGGGAGTCATCACCATTGTTGTATCAACGTATCTCATTATCCACGGTGATTCTATTGTACAAAAACTATGGCATATGTTGGCTGTCTTTGAAAAATTGGATCCGTTGAGCGAAGACGGTTTTGCTTCGATGGAGTTTCACCGACCCACGATTCTTATCGGTGCCCAGCGAATTGGCCACATCATAGCTTCACATATTCGAAAAGACGAGCTTTTGATCATTGATTTTGATCCGTCGGTTGTCGAGCGGTTTAAGAAACACGGCTATGCATGTTTGCTTGGCGATATTTCCGATCGCGATATTTTTGAAAAGGCCAATTTTGACGAGAGTAAGCTCGTCATTTGCACGAGTCCGGATGTGCAGGACAACTTGTCTTTGTTAACGCAGCTAAGGCACACCAAAGGTCCCCGGAAGATTATTTTGCGAGCGGACAATGATCATGATTCCACGATTCTTTACAAAAAAGGCGCTGACTATGTCATCCGGCCGCATCTGACTTCAGGCCATTATATTGGAGAAATTTTGGGCAATAAGGAAGAGCGCGACCGCTCCCTCTGGCACGCCCGAGAAAAAGATTTTAAGATTGTCTCAAGAGAACTACAACATTAAGAAGTTTCTCAACTTCCTTGAGACTGTCGAGGTCGTGAATTGAAATTAGCAGAGGGTTTAAATGTTTAAAAGTTTCAAGTTTAAAGTTAGGAACTAAGTCGCTTTTGGTAACAAAAATATATTCCGGTTTTTCTAAGAGTTTTTTGTTGAATGTCGCAAGTTCCGAGCGTACTATTTCGTAGTCTTTTTCCGGGTGAGGGGAATCTGCGGCAATACAGTGAAAGAGCACTTTAGTGCGTTCTATGTGGCGCAAAAATTTAATTCCCAATCCTTTGCCACTCGACGCACCTTCAATGAGCCCCGGGATATCTGCGAGAATAAGTCCGCCATGCCAAACGCCAAGATTCGGTTCCAGCGTAGTAAACTGATAGTTTGCAACTTTGCTTTTAGCGTTGGTGAGTTCATTGAGAAGACTCGACTTACCGACATTGGGTAGACCGATGAGGCCGACATCGGCGATCAGTTTGAGCTCAAGGCGGATGGTATACTCTTCTCCTTTTGTGCCAGGTTCAAACTCCTTGGGACTTGTGTTTTCGGGACCTCGAAAGTGAAAGTTGCCACGGCCTCCTTTACCGCCTTGGGCGATCATGACGCGCTCGCCGACTTTGGTGATTTCGATATTTTTGGGATGGACTACCGTACCCACGGGAACTTTTAAAACTAAATCTTCCCCTCGAGGTCCATCCACAAATTGCCCACGGCCATTGCCACCATCCTGGGCTTTCCAGTCTTTTTTATTGCGAAATTGGTAGAGCGCCCCTAAATCTGAAATTCCTTCCAGGTACACGCTTCCACCGTGTCCGCCTGAACCACCCACGGGGCCGAGGGATTTCATGTTGGAGTTAAATGCAACCTTTCCATTACCACCGTTGCCGGCCTTTACGTTGATTGTCACGTCATCAATAAGCATGTACTATTAAACCATGGAACTCACAGTTTCTCAATTTTTGGAAGCGGTGAATCTGCATTTGCGTCAGCAACAGGTCACCGTGTATGGAGAGGTGACCGGGCGCATCAACCGGCGTGGGGGAGTGACATACTTTACGATTCATGATCAAGAGGAAGACGCAAGCATGACCTGCATGGGGTTTAACTCGATCATGGACAAGCTTGGAATAGAGTTGGAGGAGGGGATGGTGATTAAAGTCAGCGGGTATCCCGAAATTTGGAAACGCAACGGAATGTTTTCATTCAAAGCTTTTCAGATCATGCTTGCGGGTGAAGGGACACTCAAGCGACAGTTTGAAGCCTTGAAGAGAAAGTTAGAGACAGATGGGTTATTTAGTGAAGAGTACAAAAAACCTCTTCCCAGTTTTATTAAATCCCTAGGTTTGATTACGGCGGAGGGTCGCGAAGCGCAAAATGATTTTTTAAAGCATCTCACATCTGTTGGAATTTCGGTCAATTTATATGATGTACGCGTGGAAGGTGCAAGCGCCGTAGAGCAGGTTTGCGAGGCTATCGCATATTTTAATCAGCACGAACCGGAAACAGAAGTCTTGGTCATCACCCGCGGTGGAGGCTCCATGGAGGCTCTACAAGCCTTTAATAGCGAAGATATCGCCCGAGCCATATTTGCGTCACGTATTCCTGTGATTTCGGCCATAGGACATGAACGGGATGTGACGATTGCCGATTTTGTGGCAGATGTGCGGGCTTCTACACCAACCGATGCGGCCAAAATCATCAGTGCTGACTGGCAATCGGCTCCTCTCACACTTCAAAATATAGCGCAATCTCTCAATACAGATGTGAACCGGCTTATTGCTGAGCTTCGACAGACGATGGCGGTATGGAATTCGCAGGTTCAGCAAAGTATAGACCATACATTTAAACACTTAAACTTGAAACTCTTAAACTACGAGCATCAACTCACGCTTTCCAATCCTGAATTAAAACTAAAACAAGGATATGCGATTGTACGGGATAGTAAAAACAAAATTATTAAAAATATTGCAGATATAGCTGACAGTGATATAGTAGAAGCGCAATTCGCATATGGCAAAACAAAGCTCAAAAGAATTTAACTTTAAAAAAGCCTTCGCAGAACTCGAGGATATTTCATCATGGTTTCAAAATCCGGATATTGATCTGGACGAAGCGCTCAAAAAGTATGAACGAGGCTTAGTCTTGATCAAAGAAGCCCAAGCACATCTCAAAGAAACCGAGAATCAGTTCAAGGTGATCAAAAAGAGTGAGGTTGATTAGCGTGGTAGTTGTTTCTCGAGGTGCTCTTTTTCTCTAGCAAGTTCCTGGATGCGCGCAGTGAGATGTATAATTTCATCATTTAGTTCTTTTTTCAATGCTCGGTCTCGTGCGGCCTGATTTGGATTAAGTTGCATGAGTGATAGCCGCTCATTTACGGCATCCAGCGCATCTCTTTTTTCCGCTACGATTTTTTGAGCGGCCGCGAGTTCTTTATTAAGTTTATCGATTGGCGTCTCAAAATCACTTGCAAGTCGTAAATTTCGACGCGCAACGGCTTCCTCTAAATCCGCTAGTGATTTCGCTTTTGGTTTGAATTCGTTTTCCTTCATGTCAATACTTTATCAGTTTCTCGGCGGAGAAGTATCCACAAAAGAATAATTTTAACCAAACTGCCAACAAAAAAGCCCAGTGCGAGGCCGCGCACGCCCATGAAGCGGGAAAAATAGTATCCGGCGCCAAGAGCAAAGACGAGGCCGCCGATGCTGATAAGGGTGGGGGTGAGACTATTTTTGAGTGCATAAAAACTTCGGGCCAAGAGATGACTCAAGCTTTCCGTAGGAATAGCGAGTGCAAAAAATGAAAACGTGGCCGCCGTAAGTGCAATTTCATCAGCACCAAACTCTCCTCCTCCGAGCAAAATACTGATGAGTGGACGGCGGATCAGGTACATCACCAATGCAGCAAGAATAGTGACGGAGACGATTACTTTTCCCGTAAACCATAGCTCGTTGTTGAAATCATCCTTTGTTTTTGCGCGCGAAAGTGCAGGAAATACCGTGAGAGCAAATGTCGCGCCGATGACATTGACCGGCATGCTTTCAAAATTGCGTGCAAAATTCATGATCGCGATTGATCCAGCACCCAATGACGAAGCAATGATCGTAAATCCCGCAAAAGTGAGTTGTTCGATCGGATGTCCTGCCATCTTGGGAATCATGAGCCGAACAAAATTGCGATAGACATCACTAAAATGAATTTTTGGTCGGTAGGCAAGCCACTTTCTCGTTGCGATCAAGCGGGGGATCAAATGCAAGACTGCTCCTGCAAGTGTCCCTACGGCAACGCCATAAATTCCCCAAATAGGCACAAGGAATATTGTTCCCAAAATAATGCCGGTATTGTAAAGCGCAGCGGATATCCCAAACCAAAAAAACCGTTCATGGCTCACGAGGATACTTCCCAGCGTATTGCTGATTGCAAAAATAATTGGGGAGAGCAGGAGGATGCGCATGAGAATGACAAAACTGTGTCGAGCAACATCATCAAAACCAGGTACGATAAGATGACTCAGTTGCGGCGCAAGAAAAAAAGAAATAACACCGCACACAAAAACTACCAAAAGAGAGCTATTCAGAACAGAATTAATAAACTCTGGTCGCTCTTCGTCTTTCGTGGAGGTAAAGAGGGGAATAAATGCGGCTGTAAGAGCCCCCGCAACAAAGATATTTAAGATCAAATCCGGTACCGTGAATGCCGCATTATAGGCATCCAGTACGGGAGAGGCTCCAAAGGTGTGAGCAAACTGCCGATCACGCAAAAGGCCTAATATATAGCTCAAAACGGTGGTAATTGCGAGTGCCGCTGACCCCTTGAAAAAAGTTTTTCGATTTATGATATAATGGAGTTGCATGAAACGATTCGCCTATATCCTGCTGATTATGGCATGTTTTTTGGTCCCTGTGAATGGGACAGCTTCGGTGCAAGAAGAAATTGAATCGAGAAACAAGCAGATTGAGGAGCTCCAACGGCAAATCGCTGAATACCAAGAACAAATCCTCGCTACGAGTAGTAAGGCGAAGACGTTGAGCACCGAGATTTCCCGATTGAATAACCAGATCTCCAAAATTCAGCTCGAAATAAAAAGCCTAGGACTTGCCATTACACAAACAGATTCTGAAATTGATGTGACGCAAAAAAGTATCGGTGAAACACAGGCGGAAATTGATATTCACAAACAGGCGCTGGGCAGCGCTCTACTGACACTTTACCAAACCGATCAGCAAAACCTTACCCAAGTTTTGGTAAAAAATCCTCGCCTCTCTGATTTTTTTAGTAGCGTAAAAACACTTGATGATGCCCAAAATGTTCTTCGCACCAATATTATTGCGTTGAGAGATTTAAAAGCTGATCTTGAATATAAGCAAAATAACCTTGAGGAGAAACGCTCCGAACTCCAAGAATTGAAATCTCTCCAGGAATCTCAACGCCGCACCCTTGATCTGAATAAAAATACAAAAGACAAGCTTCTGAAGGATACCAAAGGGGAGGAAAAAAAGTACCAAACACTTCTCAATCAGTCACAAGATCAACTCAAAAAAATTCGCGAACAAATAACTTACCTCAACCAGAGCGGTGTTACGGTCGAGGAGGCCATCAAATTTGGCCAAATGTCGGCTATTCGCGTAGGTATGAGACCGGCGTTTCTTATCGCGATACTGGAAGTGGAGTCTCGGTTGGGAAAAAATGTCGGCACCGGTACTTGGGAAAAGGATATGTATCAGTGCTACTTGAACCTTGCAAAAATTTATCCAACACGCGCGGCATACTATACGAAACGTGCCGAAGATGAAAAGGCGGCATTTTTCAAGATTATCAACAAGCTTGGCCTCGATCCGAATACGGTAAAGGTGTCTCGCGAACCCAGTTATGGATGCGGGGGAGCGATGGGACCGGCGCAATTTATCCCGACCACCTGGCTTGGGTATGAAGCGGATGTGATACGATATACAGGGCATGACCCCGTAAGTCCATGGAATATCGAAGATGCGTTTATGGCTGCTGCCATCAAGCTATCACGTGGCGGTGCGGCGGCGGGAACACGTGCAGGAGAAATACGCGCCGCGAAAGCATATATTAGTGGAAATGCCAATTGTACTTCAAGTATATGTAACTATTATGCAAATTTGGCGCTCGACAAGGCGGCTATTATCGAACAAAATCTTTAGCGGAACACTGGTGGTACTGACGCTTCTGGTGACCAGTAGTTTTTTGTTTTCGCGAACGATTGACGTTTCGAAGCAAGCGTTTTCGCTGTTCACGAATACGGAATTTTCCATTTCAAAAAAAATCCAAGATGGCATTGCGATGCTCAAAGCTTCTCCACCGCTTGCATATTCAGGATCGCGACAGCAAGTGGCACTTGCTATTTTGAATAAACAAACGGGGGAAATTCAAGAAGAGCGGATTTGGATCACTCCCGGAGGCGATCTCATTTCCAGTTCACTGCCGATTCGAATACAATGGTGGAATTCGTTCAATACCTACTATGAAATTGACGATCGTCCGGAACTAATCGTCGTAGCTAATAAATTTTTAGTGGAACGCAAGTATCTCCCCGAGCAGACCACACTGCGTCTTGATCTTGATGCCCCACGGAGCAAGTATACCGACATGGTATATGCACCATACTCGGAAAATCTTCACTGGCCCGATGTTGTTGACGACGGGAAGGAATATATCAACCGTCATGCCGAGCAGGCATTTAAAGAACTGAAAACCGCCAAGGTGCAATCGCGCTCTCAACCCGGGAAGCTTGTAGTTGACGTAGTACCCAAGGACCTCGTAAAAACCATAGTTTTAGTCGAGCATGTCGATCCGGGATGGCTGGAATTTTCTGACGACGGAGGTAGGGCTCTGGTGGAGCGTGCTTTAGTGATCATTGGAGCAAATCAGCAGTGGGCGTATCGCTATACGAGCTCAAAAGCGAACGCTTACGGCCTTGCGCAGTTTATCGAACCCACCTACGACCTTATGGTTGATCGTTACCCGGATGCTGGGTTGATCAAAGACCACACGCTTGGCATGGTGGACCATACGAACGCTTTTAAGGCAATTGCGTTGTTATTTGACAACGAGGCCCATGAAATCCAAAGCAAAGCCAGCATTCCTGCAACTCGCGAAATGCTCGCCGCGGCCTACAACGGCGGCCCGGGTCGCGTCATTCAAGCAGTAAAAAGCGATGGACAGGATTGGGCGAATAGTGATATATTTCCCGACGAAACTAGCAACTATGTCAAAAAATACGGCCTCATCAAAAAGCTCAATATCTTCTAAAATCTACGTCGCCATGTCTGGCGGTGTTGATTCTTCTGTTGCAGCAGCACTCCTCAAACAACAAGGACATCAGGTAACCGGAGTGTTTTTCAAACCGTGGCAACCCGAGGGATTTTACTGCAATTGGAAGCAGGATCGGCAAGACGCAATGCGAGTGGCGGCAAAACTCGGCATTCCATTCAAAACCTGGGATTTTTCTATAGAATATGGCCGCGAAGTCGCGCAGTATATGATTGATGGATATCGGGATGGAATTACGCCAAATCCCGACGTGATGTGCAACAAAGAAATCAAGTTTGGTCTATTTTTGAAAAAAGCTCTTGCCGATGGTGCAGATTACATAGCAACAGGGCATTATGCACGCCTTCGTCAAGGCTCCGACGGACAAGCGCATCTTCTCAAATCAAAAGACAAAAATAAAGACCAGACGTATTTTTTGTGGACACTGAAGCAAGATCAACTCAAGCACGTGTTTTTTCCGATTGGCGGGTATACAAAACCTGAAGTAAGAAAGCTCGCCAAAAAATTCGGCCTGCCTACACACGCCAAAAAAGACAGTCAGGGCGTATGTTTTGTCGGTAAGCTGGATATGCATGACTTTTTGACAGAATATATAAAACCTGAACCTGGGCCAATTATTTTCGACGGAAAAGAAGTTGGAACTCATGACGGCACAGCCTACTACACCATCGGCCAACGACATGGACTGAATATTACTACTGGAGGAGGGCCATTTTATGTCATCGACAAAAAGCGCAATACGCTTTTTGTCTCAAAATCAAAAATAAAAAATCAAAATGCAAAATTGGCGGAAATAAATTGGATTTCAAACCCAAAACTGCCACTAAAAGCAAGCGTGAAAATTCGTTATCGGACAAAAGAAGTTCCTGTGATGATTAGTCCTGACTTTAGACTATCAACTACGCACTTCTTCACTTCTCCAAGCCCTGGTCAGTCTGCGGTGTTGTATCGCGGGCAGGAAGTTTTGGGAGGAGGGATACTCCAGTCATCTCAATAGGCTGTGGAATTCCCATAAGTTCAAGGATTGTGGGTGCAACATCTGCGAGAATACCATCGGGCTCAGTGGGTAGTGTGTAGTTGGTGGTGTTATATTGATTTCCGATGAAATAGATCGGAACGGGACTTCCATCGTGACGGCTTTCCGGCTCGCTGGTAAAGCGATCAATCAATGCTTCAGCATTTCCGTGGTCGGACGTAATGAGCAGTATGCCGTCTTGTGCCAGTACAGCATCCATAATGATACCAACCGCATTATCCACCGTTTCCACACCCGTTCGTGTTGCCTCATAGTTTCCCGTATGCGCAAGCATGTCGGCATTGGCAAAATTTGCAACGATAACATCGTAGTTTGGGAGTTCAGCAACGATACGATTTGCAACGTTCTCCGCTCCCATGGTGGGTTCCGCCTCAATATCCTTCACGGATTGAATAAGGACATCATTTTCATTCTCGTATGGCTCATTTTTCAATCCGTTAAAAAAGTATGTAACATGTGCATATTTTACGGTTTCCGCAATGTGAAGTTGTGTAAGGCCAGCTTTGCTGATGAGTTCCGAAAGATTGTTATTGAGTTCAGGTGGGCCAAACAGAAAACGCTCATCCTTGTCCGTATACTTTGTCATAGTATAAGCATCGGGAAACAGCGAATACAACTGCCGAATACTATCTTCACGAAAATTGAAAAAAAAGAAAGCATCGCCAGGGCGCGTTCCTTCATACGTCGTGGCTGCCAACGCAGGGATTTTTGTGTCCGGTGTACCTTGCTTGTACAATTCTTCGATTTTGGCAGTAAAATCTTCTGTCTTTTCTCCTTTTGCCAGCGCGATGAGGTCGTAAGCTTGTTGAGTCAGATCCCAATTCTTGTCTCGATCCATTCCATGGTTGCGGCCGATGATAGTTGTCGGCGATACAGGGAGTTTTTTGAGAAGCCCTGCGCCATCATGGATTCCGGAATCTTTGCCATCCGTAAACAAATGGAGAAAGATTTGAGATGTCGTTCCCATTTCGATGAGTGCTTGCAGGTGGGAGAGATCAGCATGGACATTTCCCGCCGTAAGGAGTCCTATGATATGAACGCGCGGATGAGAAAAAACGTCTACTAAAACTTTATTGGAAAAGAAAGAACCATCTTTAATTGCGCGACCGATTCGCGTCGAATACTGTTGTACGGTTCGTCCGGCGCCGATTGTGAGATGTCCTACCTCACTATTGCCAAAATCTCCCCAGTTTAGCCCCACGGCAAGACCTGATGCCTGAAGTAAAAGAAGTGGATAGTGGTTAGTGATATAGTCCAGATTGGGTTTCCGTGCCTCGAGCAGAGGATTACCCGCGCGCTTCAGAGAATATCCCCAGCCGTCGAGAATTGCCAAAACAAGTGGTTTCATATATACTCGTATCATAATGAATTTTAACCCCAATCACAATGTCATTGGAACTATCTACGCTCATCAAAGCGGTTATTGCGTTATGTCTCGGTGCGGTCGGTGGATATCTTCTTAGCGTACTCATCATCAGTCGTCGGGTAAACTCTGCAAAGGAAAGGGCAGACAAAATGCTTTCCGAGGCCAGACAAAAGGCCCAGGATTTGCAGTTGGAAGCTAACGAAAAATCACTCAAGATTCTTGAGGATGCTAAAAAAGAGGAAGAGGTGAGAAACCAGCAGATTTTGCGCATAGAGAATCTGTTATCCAAGAAGGAGTCGGAAATGGAATCAAAGTCGCGAGAACTTGAAGGAACCAAGAAACAGCTTGAACTGAAGCTCGTAGAAAGTGAAAGCGTAAAAAAAGAACTTGAAGAAAAGCGCCAACAGCAACTGACGGAACTAGAACGTATCACGGGTCTTCGACGCGACGAGGCAAAGGACATGATGATGAAAAGTATCGAAGATGAATATCGCGACGAACTGTATCAAAAAATGAAAAAACTCGAACAGATGAATCGGGACGAACTTGATGGCAAGGCTCGCGAAATTCTCACCATGTCAGTTCAGCGTTACGCTGGCTCGCATATTGCAGACGCTACGACGACGGTGGTCAGTCTTCCTTCCGATGAATTGAAAGGTAAAATCATCGGCAAAGAAGGAAGAAATATCAAGACAATTGAGAGACTTACGGGTGTGGATATTATCATTGATGACACGCCTGAGGCTCTTGTCGTTTCGGGGTTTGATCCGGTTCGCCGCCAAATAGCAAAACTCGCCATTGATAAACTAATCCAAGACGGCCGAATACATCCTGGCAAAATTGAAGAAATGGTAGAGAAAGCGAAAGAAGATATCAATGAAAAAATCAAGCAAGCAGGTGAAGCTGCGCTCTTTGAGGTTGGAGTTGGCGTCGTTGATCCAAAACTTACGTATTTGCTTGGCCGCCTTGCGTACCGTACCAGTTTTGGTCAAAATGTCCTCGTGCACTCCATAGAAATGGCTCATGTTGCGGGCATGCTCGCTTCGGAACTCGGCGCAGATGCTACGGTTGCAAAGAAGGGCGCACTCTTCCATGATATCGGCAAAGCAGTGGATCATGAAGTTCAGGGAACACATGTAGAAATCGGGCGCAAGATTTTGCAAAAATTCGGGATGGATGAAAAAGTCATTCGTGCCATGGAAGCACACCACGAAGAGTATCCCTACTCCAGTCTCGAGTCACGCATTGTGCAGGCCGCTGATGCTATTTCCGGCGCTCGTCCCGGTGCTCGGCGCGATACGGTGGAAGTCTACATCAAACGCCTTGAAGAATTGGAGCGTATTGCAAATTCCTTCGAGGGTATCGAAAAATCATATGCCATCCAAGCAGGTCGTGAACTACGAGTGTTTGTGACACCAGCGAAGGTTGATGACCTATCGGCAATGAAATTGTCGAGGGATATAGCCAAAAAAATCGAATCGGAAATGAAATATCCAGGAGAAATCAAAGTCAATGTCATACGCGAAACGAGGGCCATAGAATACGCGAGATAGGGGCTGTTGATAGGATACTTGCAAAAACCTAGCAAATACGCCTATAATTAAATATCAAGGTCGATATGTACTTTAAATCTTAAACATTTAAACTCTAAACCTATATGCAATCAGTAAAAAAGACCCAGTTTATTCAGTCACTTGCGGAGCGTTTCAACGTCCCCAAGAAGCAGGCAGCCGAATGGCTCGAAGGATTTGTTGAGGAAATCACCAAGATCATGAAGCGTGGAGATAAACTCAATATCAGCGGTTTTGGCATCTTCAAGGTTGCCGCCCGCGCCGCTCGCGAAGGACGCAATCCTCGCACTGGAGAGACCATCCAGATCAAGGCATCCAAGAAAGCAAAGTTTGTGCCCTCAAAGGCTCTGAAAGAAGCCGTACTGTAGGTTATTAAGGTTCGACCTTAATGAAGTCTCAAGGTCGAACCTTAAAATCCCTTGGATAGAAATTTGGCATTAGAATTTGTAAGAGTCACCGAAGCCGCGGCAATAGCCGCGGCTTCATGGATTGGGAAGGGCGACAAAAATGCCGCAGATAAGGCGGCGGTTGATGAGATGCGTGATCGCTTTAATCAGATTGATTTCAAGGGCCGTGTCGTTATCGGTGAGGGAACAAAAGACGAAGCGCCGGAATTGTTTGAAGGTGAATTGCTTGGCACAGGCAAAGGATCTGAAATGGATATTGCAGTGGATCCCTTGGAAGGCACGACAAATACTGCATTCGGGTATCCCAATGCCATGTCAGTCATTGTGGCCGGTGCAGCGGGTTCGCTCATGCCTATGCCGAAGGGTAAGTTTTATATCGAGAAGATTGCCGTTGGACCTCAAGCTGCAAAAGTCATCGATCTGGAAGCACCCGTCAAAGTAAATATAAATAAAGTCTCCAAAGCTCTCGGCAAATCGCCTCAAGAAGTCACAGTTGTGGTCTTGGAACGCGATCGACATAAGGCATTGATCAATGATCTCCGCAAAGCTGGTGCTCGCGTACGCTTGATAAATGCCGGCGATTTGGCTCCTGGCATCGCAACATGCTTTCCGGATTCGGGTATCGATATGGTCATGGGCACGGGTGGGACACCCGAAGCAGTCCTTGCCGCCGCTGCTATCAAAATCATGGGCGGGCAGATTTTCGCTCGTTTTCCTGAAGAAAAAAAGATTTTTGATGCAAATGATCTTGCAAAAGGAAATCAGCTTACATTTACCGCCACTGGCATCATTGAAGGTCCGCTTTTGAAAGGTATAACTATATCAGATCATATTATCACGACCCATTCCGTCGTCATGCGTTTAGCCTCAAAAACTATTCGATACATAACTACTCACCACCATGCCAAGTCTCAATGAAGTTGCAAAAAAACTCGTAGCACCTGGGAAGGGAATTCTCGCCGCAGATGAAAGTTTTGGAACGATAGAAAAGCGTTTTGCAAAGATTGGCATCGAATCAACACACGAGAATCGTCGAACATATCGTGAATTACTATTCTCTACTCCGGGCCTAGATCAATATATTTCTGGTATTATCCAATTTGACGAAACAATAAGAGACCAAATTTTAAAAAACCCAAACATTATTTCGATCATCAAGGTTGACGAAGGCTTCGACAAGGAAACGGGCGTCATAAAACCAATGTCTGGCCTTGCACAGCGTCTTGAGGAGTATAAAAAACTTGGAGCGCAGGCCGCAAAGGCCCGATCAGTTATTATCGTGGGCAAGGAGCAGTATATTATAGAAAATGCAAAGGCACAGGCTGAATATGCAAAACTATGCCAGGATCTGGGAATTGTGCCCATGGTGGAGCCGGAAGTGCTTATGGATGGCGGTCACGGCATTGAGGAATGCGAAAAAACCACCGAGGAGACACTTCGCGTGGTGTTTGATGAATTGAACTCCGCTGGTGTTGCCATTGATGGTATCATTCTGAAACCCAACATGGTGGTATCAGGCATGGTATCTGGACAAAAAGCTACTCCGCAACAAATTGCTGAAGCGACGGTCCGAGTACTCAAGAAGACTGTTCCCGACAATTTGCCGGGCATTACTTTTCTTTCCGGTGGACAATCCGAAGAGGAAGCCACAGAAAATCTTCAAGCGATCAACCGTATCGGCGGTCCGTGGCGGCTTACGTTTTCCTACGGTCGTGCGCTACAAGATTCCGTTCTCAAAACCTGGGCGGGCAAAGCCGAAAACATCCCTACCGCGCAGGCAAAACTCCTCGAACGCGCTAGGGCGAATAGTGAAGCGACTGCCAGTGCTTGATCTCTTTTTTGACGAAACGCTCTTCTGGAATTTGAGGAATCTTTCGTAGCTCGCGCAAGGCATCATCGGAAAGTGTGGCCAAATACTCCACATCCAATTTTCCAGTTGTAGCGAAGCGATCTATATTTTTGCGCGCAATAAACGCGTCGGGATTGCCGATATTGATGCCGGCAAGAAATACCAGAGCAATGATGAATATGTTGAGCGCAAACGGTTCCTCGCGCTGATGGGCGAGAATTTTATACACGAGCACAAAAAATATTATGGCGAGAAAGATAATAACCAGGTAACTATAGAGGCGCAATTCAGTAAATCCATACGCGGTTTCGTATAGGTGCAAACGCTTGAATGCCGATGCCATGATCACAAACACCTGGGCAATCAACGCGCTACTCAACCAACGCGGTGAGCGTTCTGCGTACTTGTCTACCGCAAAAAGGAGGAGGAAGGATAGCAACGCTACCGCAATGAGCTCAAAGAATCCTTTTCGTGCGTACTCTGCATAGGTAAACCCCTCGAGAGTAATATTTTCAATACCTCCGAAAAGATAACGAAGCTGAATGAGAATAAAAAGCAAGAATAGGGTGTTTATGGATCCCAACAAGATGGAAGACTCGATAAGGCCTATGTGAAATTTTCCTGAAGCGGGTGTGATAGCCGGAGACGCTTCCGTTCTCCGAAATACATACCAGAATGCACCGAGATACGCACACGTCACAACTAAAACCAAAATTATATGTGCGATGGTTTCAGAATTTATCTTAAAATCAAAAAGCTCCTTAAATTCCTGGCGAAAGATAAGATCAGCAGAGGTAAAGAGAATCAGGAAGAGAATGAGGAAGGGAAGTGCGAGGATGATGCCACGAATGACTTTCGGTGTGCGGTGATGCTCCTGGATCGTACCTCGGGCTGCGAGCATGTCGGACATGGCGCCAAAAAAACCTTTGACATAGCGCCAGGGAAGTGGAATAGCATTGAGATTGAAACCGCCAAACGAATTGGTGAGGAGAAGCACGAGGTACAGCGATGCGACAATGTTGAGAAACGTGAGAAACCCGCTAGCACGGAAAAAAACCATGCTCGAAAAAAAGAGCAGGAGGAGAGCGAAAATCCAGCTACTTTTGGGAGTAGGATGTTTGAATCCGCTGGCAAGTCCGAAGATGGCACCCAAAATGAGGAGCACGTAGATCGGAAATCCAATACCCGGTGATTTCTCAAAAAAGAAGTAATCAAAAAGCCAGCCCAAGGCCAGCGACACTGCTAAAATAAGGAATGTCTTTTTCATTCAGTCTGATACTAGCAGACGCGGGATTGCCAAACAAGGTTGCGAATGATAAATTATTGATGGCGGGCTTGCCCCGCCGAAGCTTTAGCGAAGGCGGGTATCGTATATCGGCATTACCACAGGTTTCCAACCTGTTGAGTGGGGTTCGACTCCCCATACCCGCTCTAAAGAGAAAGTGACTATCTAAACTGATGACTTCTTCGAAAACCGCCGAATAGGCGGTTTTCTTATGTCGGGTAGTCTTTGCCGTCTGCGGCAAGATTGACTTGACCATAAAGGGAATCGAACCCTTTCTCAATACCAAACTACTCGCTATGCGTCATAGTATTCATGACTGAACTATCTGATCACGATCTCAATGAATTCATACGACTCTGGAAAAAAGAGTTTGGCGAAGATCTGCCACTGGAACAGGCACGGCTCGTAGCTAGCCAACTACTCGAGCTATACGGAGAGCTAGCGAAAGTAGCTGACAAACCTGACGTCAAGAGACCTTGAAAACTGCTTGACAGAAAACACTATTCATGTACCCTTATACCATCCGCCTCTCGTTCAGATTCGGCTCCTGGTGCATGCCTCGCGCATCGTGAGCCGTATCCGAACCCAATCCCATAAGGAGGTGGACGATGACGGATTCGCAAAGGGATTCCCACGAGGTCAACAAGCGGCTCTGGCACTACCGGCTCTGGGTCCTCACCTATGCCTGGCATATGATCGGCTGCTTGGAGCACCGGAGCTCCTGCACCGGAGCCAAGCATGCTCCCGCCCAGAAATCCCGCTGTCTCTACTTCTGGCGGATCGTCCTGGCGGGTCCGCCTGCTCTGATCGGCGCGGGGATCTTCTGGGGCGTCATCCTCGGCGCTTACCTCGGCATGTATACGGCGGTCGCGCTCTTCAACATCTTTGCTGGCAGGGGAAGGCCTGAGGTCGGACCCTTCTCCGGGGACGCTGACTCTCTGTGCGGCCTGAAGCGCTTCCGCCCCCTAACCACCAAGATGATCCGACTTGCATGGGCGGTGGCGATCTTCGGGGTCGCCTACCTGAAGCTACCCAATCACGGCGCTCATGTCGTCGAGGCTACAGGTTGGTGGGTCGGCTGGGCAATCGTCTGGGGAGTGTTGCTCGCACTCCTAGGCATCATCATCTGTCTCGGACTCGACTTGGTCCGCAAGTCGCGCCATGTCCGGGACGGCTGGGATTTGCTCAGAGCCTTCCTCAAAGACAAGAAGGACAAGGTCTGCCCGATCTTGACCTTCGTCGACTGAGGTCGGCCGGCGGCTGACGACGTCACGTCTTTTGTTCTTCCCCCGCCCTTCGGGGCGCTTCACAAATCACCACTACTGCGATGGTCCTCGGATCGTTGCGGGGTGGTGTTTTAGATTCGAATGAAAGGTCTTCCATCCTTGCCAACAGATCCAGAGTGAATTAGTATTGAAAGATAACTGGAAAGTCCTTCAGGCAGGGCAGGAGGCTACACTTCGTTGCTTCTGAAGCTCATTGAGCTGACGGATCTTTTCAATCATCGAGAGGATGCCAGGATCCTGACGTAAGAAAAGGGTTCGAACATCCTCTACGTACCCGCTCCCACTTTGTGGATTGCAATTTATTTGCAAATGCGATAACACTATAATATGAATAAAAATATTTTATACGGTCTTATTGCGGTCGTAGTTGTAGTGTTAGTGATAGTTCTTGTGTCCTCTGGTGGAGGGCAAGAACAGGCATCGCCATCGCCGATCGTGACGGCAACAGCATCGGTGACAGCAAGTCCGACGAGTGTCGTTTCGGCAACGCCAGCACAGTCTGCGACACCTGCATCCATGACCATTACCTATACGGCAAATGGCTTCGCGCCAAACCCGTTGACTGTCAAAGTGGGTTCAACTGTTGTATTCAAAAATGCTAGCACTGTTGACATGTGGCCGGCGTCAGCCAAACATCCATCACACAACGATTATCCCGAAAAAGGTACTTGCTTTAGTGGAGTATTCACCGGTTGCAATATCGCACCCGGAGGGGCATTTTCGATGAAATTTAACGTCGTCGGCACGTGGGCGTATCACGACCATCTGACTACATCCAAATTCGGATCGATTATTGTCACTCCGTAGCAAAGTATTCGTAGGTTTTCTTGAGACCAGTTTCAAAATCGGTCTTTGGTTCCCAGCCGAGGACCGATTTTGCTTTTGAGATATCAGCAAGAGTGTTTTTTGGCTCTACGACGGCGGGACCATGACTCGGGATGATATCGGATTTTGTAATTTCCAAAATATGCTTTGTCGTCTCGTTTACGGAATGATTATGTCCACCTCCGATGTTGAAAAAATCACCCCAGCCTATTACTCTTGTAGCTGCTAATATATTGGCCTCTACGACGTCATCAACATACGTATTATCTCTTGTTTGCTCACCGTCGCCATTAATTTGAGGGGTTTCACCCCTCAATAGCTTTACAAAAAACTTCGGAATTTGCCCCGCATAAGCGCCATCGGGATTTTGGCGAGGACCAAATACGTTGAAATAGCGGAGACTCACTGTTTCCAGACCATAGAGCTCGGCAAACAATCGGCAGTAGTGCTCTCCTATGAGTTTTTGGAGGGCGTAGGGAGAAATGGGTTTTGGAACCTGCGACTCGGTCAGAGGAATTTGCTGATCGCCATAGACAGAGGAACTTGATGCAAACACAAATCGCTTAATTCCCAAATCCCGTGCAATCAAAAGCATATTGAGTGTTCCATCGGCATTCGCCACGTGCGACTCCCACGGCTGGGCTATAGAAAACTGCACCCTCGGCAATGCCGCCTCATGATAAATAGCCGCCGTATCCTTTGGAATCAAAAGCCGCAAATCATCAGTAACACTTTTTTCTAAAACTATGAGATTTTCATGAGCAGAAAGATTTTCTTTTTTCCCAAGCGAAAAGTCATCTATGACGATTACACGATGACCATCCTCTAGTAGGCGATCAGTAAGATGCGAGCCGATAAATCCGGCTCCACCAGTGACAACATAGGTGTTCATAGGTTAGCGCGTATTTGGCGTAAGGCTTATTTTCTGGCGCATAAGATCTCGATCCAAGCCACCATGATGTTCCATAAAATATAGATACGATTCTTGCCCGGTGGTTTCAAAGTTTCTACTGGCACTTAACGGATCAAGAAGCGATGGGTAGGCACGTGTCCACCAACCGTCCGCAGATTTTGGGACGGACATAATCTTTTGGGGCGATGACCAGTTAATAAGATCCGAAGATGTAAGCAAAGAGAACTCCTGCTTAGAAAAGTTTAGTCCAACCCCCACATATTTGCCCAGTGCGGTATTGTACGTAAGTGAGTCCATGACGATGTTGAGCGGAATGACGGGCTCGCAAACGGCTGTTTTTGATTTGACAAACCCATTGTCTGTATACACTTCCCAAGAAGACGCGTTTGCGAGGTTGCCGGTACGCATCAGACATGATCCTTGAGTTTCATACTGCGACTTGATACTCCAAAAAAGTGCATAAAAATACCCATCTGTTGCTTTGACAATATTGGAGGGGGTAAAGGAGCCATACTGGGTGTGATCGGTAGAAGTACAGCCAAACGATGTGCTCCAGGGTGTCGTCGGATAACGGATTTTGTAATCAGTTGGATGCTGATATGTACTTCCGCCATTGCTCGAAACGGCGAGTGTTAGAGAATTTATCCAGCCATGAATTTGATTGCCCCTAATGCATTCGGTGTCAGCCAACCAGCCGTACCACTCGTTGTGAACGAGTGAATACACAGTGGTACCATCAATTGTATACGGAGAAGCGATCCACTCGTGATATTTTCTATTATCAAACGATGTATCATTTGCTGAAGCAAAATTTATCGCACAATTGTTTTGAACGGTATCAAGAGATGATCCGATCATGCTGCGATTGCCACTATAGTGACTGCGGATGAGGTGGACCTGACCCTTTGCATCACGAAATGCGCGCACCGCAAGATCAGGAATGTCGTTGGTATCGCATTTTTGTACAGAGTAATCAAAAACCATTTCCGGGTCTCCCACCAATGCTATAGAGACGGTATCTTGTCGATTCTTGTTTTGTGCACGAGGAGATCGCGCGTCGCTTTCGCTGTAGCCTATGGTGAAAGGCCATGCATCGAAGTGGTTCAACGTTGCACCCAGCAATACGAAAAGAGCGATAATCAATCCTACAAAAACCCGTTCTCGATGATGTGATTCCATAATAAATGAGATTATATCACAGACCGTTGCATAGTGGATAAAAAAAGAATAGCATAGAATAGTGATACGGGAAACCCCACAACCCAAATTTGAAAGTGAATTTATGCGCGGTCAGCGCATATTTGAAGTGTATCATCGACGGTTTATTGATTTACAAAACAGCAGAGAAACGGACAAGGATGAAGAAAAAAGGAAACTTGGGGAATTGGCAAAACAAGCACTTGAAAAGATGGATCCCAAGATTCAGATATTTAGAAACCGCATCGAGGCAGTTGGAGAGGAACTCACGCGTGCCGATGCGTTGATACAAAAACTTCAAGCAAAAGGAATCAAGGTGCCGGATACACTTTTAAAATCGAGAACAGATTTACTGAAACGAAGGCAAGAATTAGCGGAATGGGAAGAATTTCATCACAACATGATGAGCATCCGAGATCTCCTCGGGAAATCCGACGTATCTGAAGGTGCGGAGGAAGAAGAGGTAGCCGCCTAATATGACCGATACCGATCAAACACAACTGGAACAGATTCTCAAAAAAATCTCCGCATTGGAGGGAGAAATTGAAATGATCTCAAAAGAATTAACCTCTTTGGAAGCTGAGACTGAAGAAGTATTGAATGGGCTTACGAACTGATAAAAAAATAAATGTGTCGAAAATCTTAAACTTTGTTCGAACTTATCATTCCCCTGATCGTAGCAAAAA